>LGOV01004372.1_pt1 | contig 47086 bp, 40 predicted proteins | sample 469881 | NCBI WGS metagenome assembly LGOV01 (sample SAMN03857199, study PRJNA290197) | marine sediment metagenome | biome: marine cold seep biome; feature: cold seep; material: marine sediment; isolation source: sample #5579, elevator 3A push core 41 containing 12 cm of sediment... ...
ACTCGCTTTCGCTTCGGCTCCATGGCTTAACCACTTAACCTTGCTACACATCGTAACTCGCCGGCCCGTTCTACAAAAAGTACGAGATCGCACTGGACAAAAGTCCGTAGTGCTTTCTCTGCTTGTAAACGTACGGTTTCAGTATCTATTTCACTCCCCTTCCGGGGTTCTTTTCACCTTTCCCTCACGGTACTATTCGCTATCGGTCACTAAGTCGTATTTAGCCTTATGAGATGGTCCTCACATATTCACTCCGGATTTCTCGTGTCCTGAGCTACTCTGGAATCCTACTGAGTATAAAAATGATTTCGCTTACGGGACTATTACCCTATTCTGTCTGGCTTTCCAACCATGTTCAACTATTATTTTTAAGTCTTTATTGTAGGTCCAAACCCCACCGGTATTACTACTGGTGGTTTGGGCTGTTACCTTTTCGCTCGCCGCTACTCAGGTAATCGTTGTTTTACTTTCTTTTCCTCCGGGTACTTAGATGTTTCAGTTCCCCGGGTTCCCTTCACTGCACTATTTATTCGTAACAGTGATACCAGCAGATTAATGCTGGTGGGTTTCCCCATTCGGAAATCTACGGATCAAAGACTATTTGCGTCTCCCCGTAGCTTATCGCAGCTTATCGCGTCCTTCTTCGGCGCTTAGTGCCAAGGCATCCACCATACGCTCTTTATAGCTTGATCGTATACGTCGATTCTTGTTTGTTTTGTTTACAAGTTTAATTGTTTGTTTTTAGCATTTTTGCTTTTTTGTCAATGTCAATGTTTGTCGTTATTTTTATTGTTAAACTCTGCGTAAATTGTTTTCGCAATGCAACGGCATTAAAATGCCGTGCGTTAAAATTGTGAATATACATATTACTCTAAAAAATTCAAATTAATGAATTTCGGAATTTATAATTTTTCTCGTTTTGATGTCAATCTTCTTTCTAAATTAATTTAGATATTTGATTTCTCGTATGATAAAACTTTATTAATTAGATCAATAAAATTTTATCATTCTATTTTATATGCAGTTGTCAATGTACTCGCGCTCAAATAGGCATCAGCCCCAAACGCTTTTACAGTCTAACATAAGGTAGTAGTGCTGTCAACACTTTTTTTCAAATATTTTTGTTTTTTTCGACCTTTTTTTTAAAATAGCTTGTAAGTGCTGTAAAATGGGACTTTTTTGGCTTTTTTAAGACCCGTGTGTGTCATTTTTTGCTATTGTTTTCACTAAAATTCAGCCTTTATATACTAGTATAGAAACAGCCACTATTTCACTGACTATCCTCTTTAGAGATTAACCTCATATCTCTTCTGTTTCGTAGTCATATAAATTGGAATATTTTTCAGCCTTAAATAGTGCCTCTCTTACGTCTTCTTCAAACTCGGAGTTTATACTTGATATCTCATCCTCTTTTGTTTTTATGAAATTGAATATATCAGATTCTCTTAAAGCTAGCCACTGGTCATATTTACTACCAAACCTATTACTTCTTTTTTCTGCATAGTCTTTCCTTATATTAAACTTGTCTTCATTTTGTGACAACCTAGAGTTAAAGGTAGAGAGTAAATCTTGCTTTTTGTTTTGACAAATCACCCTAAAACTATTCATCAGGTTTCTTTTATCGTTTTCATAGTTTTGTTTTAATGCTTCAAACTCAGTAGCATAAGTCACTTCAAGAGAGGCTTTTAAAGTTTCAATCTCTTGTTTTTTTAACTCAAGCTGATTAATTAAACCACCCAGTTCTTCTTCTGTAACAATTTTAAGCTGGCTTTCTAAAAGTGCAAGCTCGGCAAGTAGTGCTGTGTAAGCGGGTCCAAACAATGCTTTAACATTGTCTTCGTGTCCTGTTTTTAAATTCAAACGATCAAGCTTATAGGCATCTTTATCCTGTTTAAGACAAACTCCACTCATCATTTTAAAAGAGTTATGCAGAGTGGTGACTAAATCTTTAATGCTTAGGGTAATTAAATAATCAAACTTTAAATCAGGATTAAGCTCTAGTACCTTTAACATAATTCTTAAATGCCCTGTACTTACATTATAATCTTCCGAGAGAATTAGCATCTCATCAGATAATTGACCTTGTACCATTAAGGCGTAAATACCATTTGATTTAAAAAAGTTCTCCACTCTGGCTTTTATTCTTATATATATACTGTTCATTTTCTCAGCATCTTCATTAACAACAGTTAAATAAACAACGTTATCTGTATCTTCCACATTTAAATATCCGCACTTTCCTGCAAGCTTTACAATCTGCTCAATAGCTGTTTCAATTTTAACGCCCTCAAGTGAAGTATCGGAAAACAAAACAGCGCCTTCATCATTTACTGCATTAAAAGATACTACCTTACCACCCGTGTCAACAATAAATTCAACACTTGGATTCAAACTTAAATAAATATAAGTAACCGCATCGCCTTCAACGGAACAGCTACCAAAAGTTAAACCGCTAATCAATAAAACAATAATAAGTAAAGGGCTTGTAATTCTTCTTTTCATAAAAAACCTCCAATAATAAAATTATTATTGGCAACTTACTTAAATTTAAAACAAAAAAACAACCTTTATTAGGTTATTTTTTTAACTAAGGTGTCCAGATAACTGTACCACTATCTCCCATACCAAAACTTGTTCTGGTAAACGGATAGAAAGCTTCTTTTGCATCGTCAACCACATCGTCAATAACGCTTTCTATTTGACCAGCTTGATTTATTAACTCTGGTATTTGACTGTATTCATCAACTTCATAGCCAGTCACTGGTTGCCACACATCCCAATTTTCTAACATCCCACTGTTAACTTCCCTTACTCTTGAGTTGTAAGCTGCTTGGTGGGCTTCCTTAAGAGCGTTAAGCTCAGTCTGTGCTTGTAGTTTTGAATTATTATCAATATGTTCGTGAAGTAAAATTCTAGCGTCAATCTTATAGGTTGTTCTTAAGCCCGATATTTCTATAGCATGACTAACTTCATATACATCTAAAATAGCTTGAAGAGAAATAAAAGTACTAATTGCTTGAGTTTCAATACTATCAAAATTTTCTTCTGTCTTATAATCTTCTAAAAGATCTTCAAGTTCAGTTTTTAGTAAAAAGTAACTTGCATAATTTGCTTCTGATTCAAATAGTCCATCAAAGTTTGCTTGATACACACTCTGAAGTGCTTCTCTTTCAGTTTTATAAGTTTCTTTAGCCTCATCAGAATAAAGCTGACCATATAGTCCTATTTCATCACAAATACCTTCTAGCAACTCAGTCCTTGTTAGAGTTTGTACATCTTCAAACTCTAAATCTATATCCAGTTGCATATATTTTATCATTAAATAAAATAATTTTTGATCTATCTCTGCTACATCTGTAGCCAAATCTCCAATACTTGTGTCGCCACCATCAGGAATTTCACCCTCTAGCATAATAGCTTTTATGTTACCTTTTCTAAAAAGAGTGTTTGCATTTGCTTTTAATTTACTAAGGACACCATCCTGTACGTTCTCATCATCACTTATAACCATAGCGTACACAGCACCATTTTCAGTTTCAATATCTATATAGCCTGCTTCTAGCATTGTGGTTATCATTGAGTTAGATGCTTCTTCAACGGGATAGCCATAATAATCTCTTTCTGCAAGTATTATTTGTCCCTCATCGTTAAGTGCGTTAAGTGCAATCACCCTCTCATTCTCATCAATTATTATTTCAACAGAAGGATTAGAACTTAGCGTAATATAAGCACTAGCATCTCCTGCATTATATTCTGCATAATTTTCCGTTAAGCCAATGTCACTTGATAGACTAATGCCAATATAAGTACCGCTACCTATAAGCGCAATTATTAATACTGCTATTATAATTTTTCTCATCAAATCACCTTTTTCTTTTTTTTTGTAAGCACACAATATTTCATTATATATATTTATATTAATAAACTATTTGCTTTTAGTCAACAAAAAACTGTCAACTTATATATAGTAAACAGTTTTAGGATGTTTTTTATTGTTCTGTAAATACTTCATTATATCTATTAATACAGTCGGTAATGACTTTCATTGCTTTTTCTTTATTATAAAGTCCTTTAATTATAATTTCTTTGCCTTCAAGTTGTTTATAAACTTTCAAAAAATGAATAAGCTCGTCAAATACATGCTCAGGGAATTTTTCCATATGAGTGTAATGATTATAAAGCGGGTCGTTTTTAGCAATTGCAATAATTTTTTCATCAGGCTCACCTGAATCCAACATATCTATTACTCCAATAGGAAAACAATTTATTATGCTAAGCTCGGTAAGGCTTTCGCTACATAAAACCCAAACATCTAGTGGATCACCATCGCCGCCCAAGGTTTTAGGTATAAATCCATAATTTGCAGGATACTGCATTGAGGTATGCAAAATTCTATCTACAAGTAGCATTCCTGTCTCTTTATCTAATTCCTGTTTCTTCTTGCTACCCTTTGGAATTTCAATTACTGAAACAAACTCTTCAGGCTTAACTCTTTCTCTATTAATATTATGCCAAATATTCATTTTATTTCTCCTTTTTATTAGGCTCAATTCTAACACATATTATAATTATTGTTCAATAAAATTTCTCATATACTGATTAAAAAATATAATTTAGCTTAATAATATTAAAAATGTTAGTTTTTATAAATATATTTTTACAACAATTATTGTAAAAATATTGCTACAAGTCCTTATTTATGGTAGAATAAGATATTAATTACAAAGGGGACATTAATAATATGGCAAAAGAAATTAAAAATGTCGAAGAAGAAGACGTAAAAGTAGTAGATACGGAAGTTGTTGAAACTGAAGAATCGGAGACTACTGAAGAACCTATAAAAGGTGGCTTTTTTAGGAAGATGAAAAAGAAGGTAGGTAAAAAAATTAACGACACCAAATATAAAATGGAAGTTAATGGAGAAATTAATACAGAATTCTCAGAAAATGCTGTAAGATTTCATTTAGTTGATGAAGGCGTTAAAGGTCTTTTAAAACCACTTCTTGAAGTGGATGAAGAAGCTAAGACTTTTACTTCACTTGGTAAAGCTAATTTTAAAGACAACACCCTACTTAAAAATAAAGAAGGTCAACTCTTTAAAATTGTTAGCCGTCTTGAGGGTGAGCACACAAGAACTTTTATTGCTAAAGAAATTGAGCATATAAGAGATCTTGAAATTTATAACTACAAAGAAGTTTAAATAAAATATAAAAAAAAGAAGGTTTCAAACCTTCTTTTTTATTTGTTATTTAGTTGGAGGTACAAGTTCTGGTCCCTCTTCTTCTTGTGCTTGTTCTTTTGCTAGTCTTTCTGCTTCTCTATTATTAGTAATTTTTTCCTGAGCAGATTTTACATTTCTCTTTACACTAATTGCTTTATCTTCTTGTAGTGCTTCTTCCATAATAGTGTCAGCAAATACTTCTTGGAATAACTCAGGATGTTTTTCAAAAGTAATAATATCCACTTTTCCATAAGTTTTTCTAGCATCTATCATACCAGCCTGTCTAACAATGTCCGCATCTCTAAATGCTTCAGTTGGAGCTGAATTTAATACATCATCAAGGTTTTCCGAGTTAGCCAGTGCTGCACTTGCAATTTTACTGTTAACTTTTTGTTCATCACTAAGCTTGTTATATTGTTTAGGGTCTTGCTGAACTCTAACTAAAGCAATTGCATCGTGTTCCATCATATGATTGTAAAGTGTTTTTGGTTTTACAATAATTCCTGCAACTCTTCTTAAAATATTAGGTTTCTTTAAATGCTTCCATGCATTTTTATTTTCTTTTAAAGCATCTAAGAAAATTTGAGGATTTTTCTTAAGCATTTTTGTAGACATATACTTCAGTGCTCTAGAATCATTCTTCGCTGTTTCACCCATAATGTTAACATCACCTTTAACAAACTTAAAGGCTCTTCTATGAAGTGGATGTCTTCTAAGTGCGTTAAACCAACGTCTTTTAGGAGTATTAGCCAGTGCTAATGCTGCAAAATGTTCAGTTTTTCTTTGTTTTCTTGGAATATTAAAGTAATTTAGTCCATTCTTTTTTAGTCCAGCTTCAATTAAAGTTTTATTTTTTTTGTTTTTTCTTGATAGCCAGAAATACTGTTTACCTAAAATTCCACCAGCTTGAATACCATATTTGATAACATCGGTGTTTTTAGCTATTTTTCTTCTGAATAATTGGAATGCTCTAAAACGTAAGCTCGCATACATTTTTGGGTTTTTAGAAAGTCCCATTTTAGCATGTCTAAGTTTAGATTCTTGATTACCTATAACTTTAAAAAGCATTTTAGGTTCGCCGCTAACAGCTAAATCAGAAAGTATACTATCTTTTCTTATACTCCTATTTGCTTTTGCAAAGTTTTTAGGGCTTTTAATAACCATCTTTTTAACAAAATTAAGGTCACTTCTAAAGTTAGGGTAAATTTTAGTTGAGTTTGGTGTAATTCTTTTTCTTACTCTTGTAACAGCTCTTTCCCATAGATTACCGTGGAAGTCTGATAGTTTATAATCGTTACCTTCAATTACCTTACTAGCAACATTCATATTGGTTCTAATAAGTTTTGAGTCAATAAACTTATCTGCTTCAGATTTACTTTTTAATGCCATAAGTGCATGTTTTTCACTTGATTGAAATTTTGAAGCCGCGTGTTCCATAGCAAGTCCATTTTCTGTTAGTGCCGATTCAACAACAGTATCAGTATTTTGAACTTCAGGTGTTCCGTATTTTAAAAGTAGTCCGTCTTTTTTAACAAACTCATTCATCAGCCTTACATTGCCTCTAACAACACTATCAGCCTCAGCAATAATGCTAGGGTCTTTATCAATTAGTGCTGCAAAAACATTAGATGACTTTTTAGTAGCATCTGGAGCTTTTGACATATCAATAAGTTCTTTATCATACATTTTTGCAATAAACTTACCACTTGTTTGTAGTGACTCATCCATAAATTTAATATTATCTTTATCTTGTTCTAATCCTATTTCTGCAAATTCTTCATCTGCTCTTAAGTGTCGTTCAAAATCTGAAAATTGAAAACTTGATGTATTTATAGCAATTTCTGCAATTTCTTTTTCGTTTATTACAACAGTACGATCAGCACCGCTTATATTTTTAACATCAACTTCAACTGCTTTTAAAATAAAATCTAAATCAGCTCTTAACTCATTGCTAAAGTCTTTAAGTGGTCTACCCGCTTTAAGTGCAATTTCTGCAACAGACTTTACTTCTCTAATTGTTTTTTCGTTGATAAGAGAAAAGATTGTTCCATTTGTTTTAATAGCCTTTACAAGTATATTGGTAGCTTTTGGCTCTTTTTTAACAACTTCTTCCATAACCGCTTTATAATTGGCGTTTTTAACAATAAAGGCTTGTACACCTTCTTGCATCAAAACATTAGAAGGTAAACCTTTAATTATCTTCACAAAATCTTTTGTATATTTTCCTTGTTGTAATAACGCAATTGCTTCTTTGCCTGTCATCGCTTTAGCTTTTGCCATATGTATACCTCTCATATTATATTATATTTTATAAATATTATACCCATTATACGCCCAAAAGTCAATACCCATTATTTAATAATACTAAATTTAATGAGTTTTACTTTAGTATTTAAAAAGTTTTTAATACCTTTAACAATATCAGCACAAAAAAAACACCTAAAGTTTAGGTGTTTTAATTATTAATAATCCGCATATTTACCATCTTCATAAAATCTTGTAAATGAATCATTTTTTGTATTTTCCTGTGGAATAAAAACATTATAATTTTCTTCACTATTTTTTCTTATCGATGCTTTAAACTCTTTAATATTTCCACTTGCAATAACTTTTCCTTCCGCGTCAGTTGAATAAAAAGTAAAACCCTTATTGTTTTTTTTATCTTTATCTATTAAGTAATTCCAACCAGCATCAGATGTCCCCGCCATAAGCGAAAGGCTTCCTTTTCCTAGCTTAACGCCTGCCGGAATAAAAAATGTTTTAACATTGCTAAGTACTGACAAACTTCTATTTCCAATAACTTTTAGGTTTTTGTTAAGTTTTACACTTCTAATAATGTATGACTTTCTAATGATATTATTTGGAATTTCTTCATTTGTCATATTCGAAAAATCTAAATGAATGAATTTTTTGTTTACGCACCTTAAAAGATAGTTCCATGGTTTAAGTAAAAAATATTTTTCTGTATTTTTTTCAAAACGTGGCGCGCTTGCTTCAGTTAAAACCTTATCAAATTCAGCATACGCTCTTATTTTATCATTAAGTGTATTCCATGCATTAAATTGCCCATTTACTCTAATGATTAAATGTTTCTCATGTTCATCCTCAGATACTACATGCAATCTTTCTATTAGTTGAACGCCTACTTTAAGTAATCTTTTATCTAGCTTTTTTTCATTAAATTTTGTTACAATACTCATAACAATTTACCTCTTATAACTATATAATACCATATATGGTTATAATTCAAAACAAAAAGGCACCTAAACTTCAGGTGCCTAAGTTAAAATGACCTATGCTTTTCAGGGTTTACGCAATTGTTACCATAAAGCTTTTTGTAGGATCTATTTGCTTCAAGCATTTTTCTATGAATCTCTATATCTGTTAGAAGACCAACTCCATCCTTTGTAAACTTTTTAAATTCTTCCAGTTTATTTGAAAAATGTAATATCTCACTTTTATCATAATCAAACAAAAGCATCTTAAAGTTCTCAGTTTTATAATTATCAATTCCATCAAATACACCTTCTTCAAAAGATAGTGATGCTGGCATATGAACCACCCTTAAATTAAAACAACCCTTGAAAGCATTTTCTTTAATTTTTTCAAGATTATGGTTAAACCTTGCACCAATTAAATTAGCGTTGTTTTTGCAAAAATCTTTTGGAATAGACTTACCTGTAAATTCAGCAAAATCAAGTTTTATAAATTGTTTTCCTTTTTGTTCATCATATTCTTTTATTTGTTCAAATTGTTTTTCTAAAAGCTCCCATTTGTTAAATTGATTTTTAATTTTAAAAGTATGGGTTGTGCCCTCACAACCTACAGCCACCGTTATCTCAACTCCCGCCTCTTTTAATTTATCTAACAAAAACTTTTCTTTTATGCCCATAGTTTCCTCGTCACTTAATATATCTTAAACTAAGCATACTTTGGAGGCGTAAAAAAAGCACCAAATTTTTTAGTGCCTTTTTGTTATTTTTTGTATTAAATTTAATATTCTAGTCGTTTTTCGATGTAAGCTTTTAAATCGGTAAGTTTAATTCTCTCTTGCTTCATAGTGTCTCTATCTCTTATTGTAACTGCCTCGTCTTCAAGTGTATCAAAATCAATAGTAACGCAGTAAGGCGTCCCAATTTCGTCTTGGCGACGATAGCGTTTACCAATACTTCCAGCCTCATCATAGTTAGCCATAAAGTGTCCGCTTAACCTCGCATAAACTTCGTCAGCTTTTTCACTCAATTTTTTACTAAGAGGTAAAACCGCCACCTTATAAGGTGCTAGTGCTGGATGAAGTTTTAAAACAACTCTTGTGTCACTCTCACCAACTGCTTCTTCTTCGTAAGCATTACTTAAAAATGCAAGTAAAACTCTATCTGCACCTAGGCTTGGCTCAATTACATATGGTAAATATCTCTCATTTGTAATTGGGTCAATATATTCTAGGTTAACTCCGCTTACTTTAGAGTGCTGCTTAAGGTCATAATCTGTTCTGTCTGCAATACCCCATAGCTCACCCCAACCAAATGGGAATTTGAACTCAATATCTGTTGTAGCATTAGAATAATGACTAAGCTCTTCTTTGTCGTGGTCACGCATTTTTAAGTTCTCTTCTTTAATGCCTAAGTCTGTTAACCAACTGTAGCAATAGTTTTTCCAATAATCAAACCATTTCAGGTCTTCACCTGGTTTACAAAAAAATTCAAGTTCCATTTGTTCAAATTCTCTTGTTCTAAAAATAAAGTTACCTGGTGTAATTTCGTTTCTAAAGCTCTTTCCTATTTGAGCAATTCCAAAAGGCACTTTCTTACGACTCGAGCGTTGAACATTTTTAAAGTTTACAAAAATACCTTGTGCTGTTTCTGGTCTTAAATAAACAGTGCTTGCAGTATCTTCGTTTACTCCCATATAAGTTTTAAACATAAGGTTAAAACTTCTGATGTCTGTAAAGTTTCTTTTACCACAATTTGGGCAAGCAATGTTGTACTCATCAACCTTGGCTTTTAGCGCTTTGTTATCTAGTCCTTCAATGTTTTCTTCTTTACCTTTTTTATTTAAATAGTTTTCAATCAAACTATCCGCTCTATGTCTTGTTTTACATTCTTTACAATCCATTAATGGGTCACTAAAGCCACCTAAGTGTCCACTTGCTTCCCATGTCCTTGGGTTCATTAAAATTGCACTGTCAAGCCCTACATTATGCTTACTCTCTTGCACAAATTTTTTCCACCATGCTTTTTTGATGTTGTTTTTAAGTTCAACTCCAAGTTGACCATAATCCCATGCATTGGCAAGTCCACCATAAATTTCACTGCCCGAGAAAACAAAGCCTCTGCCTTTACTAAGTGCTAATAGTTTGTCCATTGTTACTTTACTCATTTATATATTCTCCTGTTTTTAAAATAAAAAATGCAGTCGTTTTAATTAAACTAACTGCAAGGGACGATTTATTTTAACCGCGGTTCCACCCTAATTAGAGCTTGAAGCTCTCTCTTTAATATTGTTTACGCACAACGTACCAAACGAATGTCATTTCAACATCTCCTAACGGGTCGCCACACCCACTCGCAGGATTTACATAATAATTATACTGCAAAAACAAAATAATGTAAACTTTTTAGCTTAAATAATTTTGTAATAAAAAAGCGGGGTTACCGCTTTTTTTTATTTAAATTTAACGGCTGTGCCATAAGCCAAAACCTCAGCAGCACCCTTCATAACGTTACTAGTTGCAAATCTCATGTTAACAATACCATCTGCACCCATGTCCTCAGCTTCTTTAACCATTCTACCTGTTGCAACTTGTCTTGCCTCGTTTAGCATATCAGTGTATGCGGTAATTTCACCACCTACAATGGTTTTAAGAGAGCTCAAAAAGTCTGTTCCTAAGTTTTTACTTCTAATAGTCGAGCCTTTTACAACGCCCAGTGTTTCAATTTTCTTATCTGTAATAAAATCAGTATTTACTATAATCATTTTTATTTTCCTCCTTCATTTCCTTAACTCTTTGCATGTAAACAAAAATTAAACACACAAAAATAATTAATGATATAATGCCAAAAACAATTCTTATAATCAGCGACTCAATTGCAAACGCAATCAGTATAAAGTATCCCCCAATTAAAATAAAACCAATTAAAGCAAAAATAGCAGGTGTTACATATTTCATAACCTTCACCCCTTATATATTCTAATATTATTATATCATAAATATATTACTATACTAAATAAAAAAATAACCTCTTTAGGTTACTTTTGTTTTTTTTATTAACGAGATAGATTTTGAACACTTATTACATTAGCAAGAATAGTTCCTACTCTATTACGTCTACGTTGTTTTTGGTTTCTTTCCATTTCAACAAAGTCTTGATCTGTGTCTTTAAATATTGTATTACTCGTGTATTTACTTTCCACATAATCTTTAACTCTTCTAGTACTGTCTTTCATACAAACCTCCTTCGGTGTTTGGTTAAAATTTATTGTTTTTTGAAACACCAATGCGTATTTTATGACAAACAGAGCAATAAGTCAAACAAAAATATAATATTTTTTATGTCAACCACAACATATACACAAAACACCCAAACTATTTTTATAAATACCATATATTGTGGTTTTAAAAATTAATTACTGCATAAAAAAAACCCGCATCTGTTTAAATGTGAGTTTTTAGTGTTGTTTATTTTTCTTTATTGCTACTAATTTCATTTTTAATTGGCTTTTTGTTTTTCTCTTGCCATTTCCCTTTAAACAAATCGATTACTACATCAATGGTAATCATAAGGTAAGCATAGTTTACAAGGTTATAAAATTCATATTCCTGAGAGAACCCTAAAAAGCTTTGAAGTTCATAAAAGGTAGCTACTGCTATTATGAATGCAAGCATAGCATAAAAATAAATTCTGTAAGATACTTTGTTAACTCTGCCCGTAAACCTATTAATAAGCTCTGGTAAATAGATTAAACCTAGCATTACAAAACTGATTAGAACAAACTCTGAAAGAGAGCCCAAATGTGTCTGGGTTGTAGTTAAAAAGCCTAAAATTATTCCAATTGAATACATAAAAAATTGAAAGCCAAATAATAGTCTGAAAATTTTGTTAACAAAGTCGTTATCAAGTTTAGTGTGCATTATATTATAAATATATGTAAGACCTAAAGTTATTAAAATAAACAATATAAAACCAAGCCAAGTGCTTATGTTAATTAATATAAACATTAATGTAGGCACAAAAATTGTTACCAATATATTAAACACTCTTGAATTAAAAGTTTCATCAAACAAAAAGTTTAATCCCTTTTTAATAGCGTTCAGTAACTTTTTAAATTTTTCTCTCATAATAACCTCTTATGTATTAATAATTCTATTATTATTTTATCATATAAGCCTAGCAAACTAAAAGCACTTTTTTAGTTTGGCTTTTTTGATCTATCCTTCATATTTTTCTTTAAAAAAATTTAAAAATGTTTTACATACATATCCGCTAGTATTACCTTTTGGAAGTAACGCAAAAACATTACTCTGTGGTAATATAATTTCTGTTTTTATTTTTTTTAAGTGATGGGTTTTTAATTCCCTTTCTATAAACTCTTCTATTACAAAGCCAACCGCCAAATTACTCTCGCAAATTTGTGTTAAAGTTTCAAAGCTTGCCATTTCATAGCTCACATTAAGTGGTAAATTATTTCGCGAACAAAGTTTTTCAAAATAATCTCTGTGATTGGTGTGCTTTTTGAGTACTGCATAATTATAGGTTGTCATCTCTTCTTTTGTAAGAGTGTCTTTTTTAAAATCTTTGCTTACAACAAAACAATTATTTAAGGTACCTATTTTATGTGCGTCATAAAGTTTAATATTTTGGGTAGGTTCTTCCATAAAGGCTATGTCCAGTTCACCCCTCATTAAATACCTTTCTAACCTACTTGCAATTACTTCAGTAAACGACACTTTAATGTTAGGGTATAACGCACAAAACTCTTTTAATGCTGGCATAATAATATGACTGATCATACTTGTGCTTGCACCAATTTTTAACGAACCTTCTTGTAATGCATTTTGTGGAGAAAAGTTTTCTACTGCATTACTTAACAGATTCAAGCCCTGTATGCACTCTACGTAAAACCTCTCACCTTCTTCAGTTGGTACAATTCCCTTTGGCAGTCTTGTAAATAAAGCTCCACCAAGTCTAGCTTCTAATTTCTTTATTGCAATTGAAACTGCAGGTTGTGTTATAAACAACTTTTTACTTGCTTTATCTATTCCTTTATTTTCATACACCGCAATAAACATTTTTAGTGCGTTTAAATCAAAATTTGTATTAATCATATTTATACACCCCATAAAAAACATATATTTGAATTATATAGTATTTTAGCGTAAAATAGAAATAAAAAGAGGGTAAAATATGAAAAATCAATATGTATCCATTTTAAAACGCCAAATTAAAAAAGGAGAGTGGGAAGGTTACGTTACTTATTACCCACATAAAAAAGCATATCGACCACTCACAAAATTTGATATGAAAGCATTTTGGCAAGACACCAATAAGTTAACGCTTTATGTGCACATTCCTTTTTGTGATAAAAAGTGCACCTACTGCAATTTGTTTTCTACTGTACTAAACTCTACAAAAAAAGCAGATGTATATGAACAATATGTAGAAAAAATATTAGAAGAAATTGATTATTATAAAAATAAAGTTAACCAAAGTGCTACTATTATGACCATTTACTTTGGTGGTGGTACACCAAGTGTTTTATCCGCAAAACAAATACATAAAATATTATCAAAGCTAAAACAAACTTTCAAAAATTGGAGCGAGCAAATAGAAGTTTGCATGGAATGCTCTCCCGAGAAGTTAACCCTAAACTATTTAAAACAGCTTAAACAAATTGGTATAGACCGTATTAGTGTAGGCGTGCAAAGTTTTATTATAAAGGAGCTTGAAACCATTAATCGCTCAACCAACACACAGAAGATAATTGATATTCGAAACTGGTCAAAACAAGTAGGTATCAATGTTAATTTTGACTTAATTTATGGCTTACCTTACCAAACCAAGAAATCATTTTTTTTCAGTTTAAATAAACTTATCTCTCTTTCTCCTGAGAGCATTTGCACCTATCCCCTTGCCGTTAGACCTTTTACTAAAATTAGCAGGATCCCAAAACACTTAATATTTACAACGAGGCAAAAGTTTATGTTATTCAAAACCATTCGTAAAAAACTAGAAAAAAATGGCTACTTATGTGAAACTGTTGTTCGTTTTATAAAATCAAACAAGTCTACTTGCCAAATGGAAAAGTATGAATATGAGGGACTACCAACGCTTGGTTTTGGAGCTGGTGCCAGAAGCTATGCCCCTAGTGTAAATTACTGTCTTACTTACAAGGTTCAAGATAAATTAGTTAAAAGCATTATAGAAGAGTATTTGAATACGGAAGCAGAAAATAGAACATACGACGGTTATATCTATAATGAATTTGATAAAAAAATAAAATATGTAATGCTTAATTTAATTGGTGAAGGAGCAAGCGAAGTGGTGTTTTATAAAAAATTCAACGCACACATAAAAGATACTTTTCCTAGTCAAATTAAGGCGCTTAAAAAACTACACCTAATTACCTTTAACAAAAAAACAAAAATATATATGCTCTCGCGAAAAGGAATGCAGTATTCCGACTTAGTAGCAAACATTTTTGTAAGTGATGAAGTACAAAATTTATACGACACTTATAAGGCGGCGTAAAAAATGAAAAAAATGAAACTGCAACCAAATAAATATAGTGGGAAATTAATTGTCTTTGAAGGTGTGGACGGCTGTGGCAAAACCACCATATTGGGACTTGCTAGCGAGTACTTTAAAAAGCACAACATTGCTCACGTCACTATAAAAATGCCTAGTGATAGAGTTCGTAATAATCCCATCTTTCACGACTTTGATAATAGTACTGATGACACCACACGCAACACTGTAAATTTAGAGCACTTAAGTATTTTCGTAGGTGGTGATAGACTACTTACTCTTGATACTGAAATTATACCTGCATTAAAGATGGGTAAAATCGTACTTTGCGACCGCTACTGCTACACCGGTTATGTAAGGTGCACTACCCCACTCATTCATAAAATATCTGAGGGTTTTATAAAACCAAACTTAGTTATAATGCCAGCAGCCAGCCCACAAGTTCTAAAACAAAGGGTAACGCAAAGAGAAAACGAAAAAAATAACTATTATAATGAGACGGACGTAAAACTTCAAATAGATAAATTTGCGTTTTTATCAAAAAAACATAAATTTATTACCCTAAATACAGAACAGGCACAAAACAAAATTAATAAACAACTCTATACCACACTAAATCAACTGATCAAAAACAAAAAAGATGATTGTAGTTAATCATCTTTTTTTTATCTTACTTATCATATGCTCAAATAACAATAACCCTATATACCAAGTTAATAAAAAACTTTAAAACTCAGCAGATTTATTTTATTAAATAAATAGTCATCTTTAGCTTCTATCTTTTTAAACAATTCAGTACTATAATATTTTTTGTTGCTATCTGGAAAGACACTTACAACAACGCCATCATTTTCATATTCGTTTGCAAGCACTGCCCCTAAAAAGTTTGCTCCTGCACTTATGCCTACCCCAAGCCCCAAATCACTAGATATCTTTTTTGCCATTAAAATAGCATCATCGCTATATACATCTATAATGCCGTCAAGTTTTTCCAGTTTTACAAGTGGCGAAATAAAATTATCATTAAGCCCTTGAATTTTGTGCATGCCCACTTTTTTGCCAACTCTTAGAGTTGGGCTGTCGGCAGGTTCTATGGCATAAGCTTTAAAATTTTCTAGCTTACTCTTTAAAAACTTGCTTGTACCCATAATGGTTCCGCCTGTTCCTACTCCTGCTACAAAAGCTGTTGGTGTTTTATTAATTCTGCGTAGTGTGTTTAAAATTTCGGGTCCTGTTGTTTTAAAATGCGCCTCCCTATTATGTATATTCCCGTGTTGAAGTGCTATAAAAGCACCTGAGTCCTTTGCTAAGCGTTTTTGCAAATTAATACAAGCGTCGTAGCCACCCGCCTTTGTGTCTACCAAAAACAACTCAGCACCAAGTGCTGTTATAATATCCCGTCTTTCAGTACTTACGTGCTCCGGCATTATCATTAAAACAGGGTTCCCAAGATAGGCCCCAATGGCGCTCATACTTATACCTGTGTTTCCACTTGTAATTTCGGTTATGGGTTGCCCTTTTTTTAGTTTACCTTCCCTATAAGCATTTTCTATAATGCTAAGTGCCATTCTATCCTTTATGCTTCCGGTCAAGTTATACCACTCTGCTTTAAAATAGACTTTTTTATTACGCCCTTTATATTCATACTCGATTTCTAACATCGGAGTGTTACCTATTAACTTATGTAACTGCTTAAATTTATTTTCCATATCTTCAACCTCTTTTACTATCAAGGTATGAAAATACCGCTAAAATTGACTATTTGTAAAAAAAGAGTGAATTTAATCACTCTTTTTATAGTTTACTGGCAAGTTCAACTGCTTCATTTAAGGTATCTGTAAGTGTGTTTGAAGGTATTTTTCCCGATTCTAACTTATAAAGCCAATCGTGATATCTATTTCTTGGGGCATCATCTGGTCTGCCATATGCAACAGTTTCTGGAGCTTTTGCCATAAAATAGCCAAACTCTGTGTTTGTTGTAAAAGCTGGCATTGTTTTAATTTCTCTTGGCACCCAAAATAACACTACATCAGCACTATGCAACGCTTCTCTTTCCCAACTTACTTGATCAATGTAGTCATATTTAGTACCTACTTCATGCTCAGGTATATAAACAATTCCATTAAACCCAAGCTCTTTTAAAATTTTTAAAGCCCTAGGCCTCCAGCTTGCTACATTCGGGTCTCTTGGTGTTGGGCCTGCTAAAAATATACTTTTATTGCCCTTGGTTATCTTTTGGTCTGAATAATTTACTTTCATATGTTTTATCCTTTTTGTTTTTCTTATGTACTTACTCTATCACTAATCTTTGATAATTTCAATAAAAATAGTTAGTGTTGCCTATTAACTTATGTAACTGCTTAAATTTATTTTCCATATCTATAACCTCTTTTACTATCAAGGTATGAAAACACCGCCAAAATTGACTATTTGAGAAAAAAGAGTGAATTAAATCACTCTTTTTTGTTTTCTTAATCTTTATTTATCATTTCAGATACATCAATTTTAAAATCAAATACCTCTAATACCTTTTTTAATGATTTAGCTGAATTTAACTCATTCTTATCGTGCTTAATCCATTCATCTTCATTAATGATTTTATTTACAAATTTTTCTTTCAATTCCTGTTTCTTATTTCCATCCAAAGTTTTAATAAATACGTCAAATGTAGCCATTTCAAGCTGCCTTTTGCGCAATCTCATTTCAATAACTTTTGATTTTGATGCCTGAATAGCACTATAGCTGGCCAATAGACCTATTGAAACAGTGGAAATAACCTTAGAAATTAAGTTTAAATAATTTTCATTTGAATAATCAGTATTAAGGAACCATTGAAATGATATCCATATTACCAATGCCATAGAAATAACTGTTACAACATACCAAATACTAGAACTCCAACGTTCTTTATCGGCATATTTTTGATATTTATCACTATAGGCAGAGTTGGTAACTGTATCCAACACCTCATTTGCTTTATTATTAACATCCCTCAAAAGTTCTTGGCTTTGTTTCGAGAAATCATCTTGTAATTTTTTACTATTACTATCAAAGTTCCTTTGATTTTCTGCCAACTCATCTTTAAAAGATTGAACATTATTATTTAATTCTTTAATACCATTTTTACTATTTTGTAAATCTGTATTAGAATCATAAAATAAGCGTTTTCTTTTCTTGTCAAAAGAATCAAGTTGTTTTTCTATTTCATCTGTCTTCTGTGTTAAATCATCTTTAACTAAATTTATATCTTTGTGAAACTGGTTTAGTCCTTCGCCAACAGTTTCCCTATAGTTATTAAATGCTTGCCTACTACTTATATTGTTAAAAATAGAGGTTAATTTCACTAGCTCAATAAGAAACGTTTCATTTGTGCCAAACTGTTTTGCATTAATATTGTTTTCAATACTAGTTAAATATGTTTTTATTGTATTTTTTAAGCCTTCAAAATCAAGCTCTTTTGCATTATGTAAAGATTTTTTAAAATTACTTAAAACAAATAATAACCTATTTATGTCTGGGTTACTATTATTTTTATCTAAATACTTGTTTATTTTTTCAATAATGCTATCGATGTTTATTTTTATATTTTCCATAACAATCTCCTTAAATTTATAATTAAGTAAATTTTACCATTTTTTTACAAAATAATCTAATAAAAGCACTTTCTATTTTTGTCGAAACAATATGTAGCACAAAAAAAACACTCTACTGAGTGTAATTTGGTAAGGCAAAATAACCCACCACCTTTTTTATTATGCTTACTTAAAAATAGTATGCTACTCGCTACACAATTTCTATGCTTTTGTTTTTGCTGGTTATTACTAACGAGTTTTTAGGAATTAGTTTACTTACTTCATCACTTGCTTCTGGCGTTTTTGTAAATACCACTACTTCTTTATTAAACAGGGTTTTTGTTTCCACAAGTCTTGCAATATATTTAATTTTTTGCTGTTGCAAATTTTTAACAAAGTGTTTAAAGTCTTCTTGGTTGTCTGCTATTACTGTAAAACTTTTTATGTAAGATTTCTTTTTGTTAAAAGAAAATAAACTAACAGCAACACCAAGCACTCTTGCTACTGTATATATTATTGCAAACTCTATGCCTTTGTCGCTTATTAGCATTACAAAAATAAATGTGTCTATGCTAGTTAAACCTAAAGTCATTAGATTTTTATTTTTTAACATTGTTATTTTTGCACTTGTGTTCACTAGCATCATTATAAATGTTAATACAAAAGTATAAATTAATTGAGTCGTCGTCATCTTTTCTCCTTTTTTATTGGTTTTGTCTTATTATTATATTTTTTGTAACTAATCGAAACGAAAGTATATATCATAATAAATCAAATGTCAATACCTTTAAAAAAAGTTTTATAATTAAGTTTTTTCACATATTTTTGTTTATCTAAAACATAAAAAAAGAGTGAATTTAATCACTCTTTTATAATTAATTATTTTTACTATTATGTTTTAAATGACTTTTAGATTTATGGTGTTAAGTCATCTTCTTGGCTCTCATCACTTCTATCAACATCTTTCATTGAAACATCTACACCTCTTTCATTTTCTGAAGAGTAAATATTGCCTAAAATATCGTCAAAATCGTTAATCTGCGAACCGTTTAGAATGCCAAGTGAAACAGCGTTTATTTCGTCCGATTTATATGTACTTATGCCTTTATAAATAATCGCTTGTGAACGAGAAGAGTTAAACACAAATGAATCTAACCAAATTTGTTGATCTCCATCATTATCAATTATATATGCTTTGCCTGAAAATTCATACTCGTCACCGTTTTTCATTATATATGTTGCCTGATATTCACCTTTGTACACATCGTTTAAATTGATATATACACCTTCATACCTACTTGATTTCTCACCCAAATGAAAGTAAAAATAGGTAACACTATTTTCATTTAATGTAATATTGTGAGATAAACCACTGCTTTGTGCATCAGCTAAAACAGTTAAAAAATTTATATTTTCTTGTTCTATATAATTGTAAGCATTTTGCATTAATTCTTCGGAATGCATAATGTTACCTTGAATTCTAAAAAACGATTTTAAGTCTGCTGGTGTTAATTTGTAATAAAACATTACATCATTCGGAATAGACGAAGCCATTAAAGAGTTTACATTCATAGACTCGTGTCCAACTCCAAAAACATGCAATAATTCATGATTTAAAATTCTTTTATAATAATCAAAAAACGGAACATCCTCTTCTAAATCATTAAAGTGAACAGAATCTACAGTTATGGTTCCTACCATGCTGTCTGGGTCATCATATTTTGCTTCTCCAAGAAAGCCTTTTTCTAGCTTTAGCGTTCTTGACAACTTAAATGCTATATCAGCAGTTCCATCAAATTCTTCCACTATTTCAAGCTCTAGCCTAGTGTTCATATTGGCAAGTTCAAATAATTCATTATAATATTCTATTGAATCTTCAAGTCCTGCCCTATATTGACTTGGCACGTTAGATTTAATTTGAATTTTCATGGCTCTATTTTCATAGTCCGAATCACTGTAATCACTATCTGTACCAATATAACCAGCTTGTCTAAAATAGTCTAGCGATACTGCATCAGGGTTTATACTGTCATTAGTTAAAAAGTCTGAAGCATGTAAAAAATCATTCAAATACTCATCCTGTTCATTATCATTATCTTTAGGTGTTTCTGTAACACAACCAGAAGCTTGCATTACAAATCCTGCAGCAAGTGCGCCCGTAACAATTTTTGATATCAGTCTTCTTTTTTCACTCATATTCTGGCGCCTCCTATTTTTCATAGTATAACAAACATCTAAACAAAAATCAATACTTGGTTTTTTATGTAATCTATAAATTCAATACATGTAATGCAGTCAATATGTATTGTTAAATATTTTACCTCCACATTTAACCCATGATAATTATATAAAAAGACAGCTTAATTGCCGTCTTTTTATATTTTATTTGTAAGATATATTTTCTTTTTTAAATAGTCCTGGTTGTTTAAAGTAACCTAGTGGAAATGGCTCTCCTTTTTTAAGCTTATTCCATTTTAAGGCAACTTCTTTCAAATCAGAGGCTTTAACTAAAGTTATTACTGTATCATTTAATAATTGAAAGTCCATAGCAACTTTTATAGAATCTTTTGTAAAATGTGGTGCTAAAACAATAAATACTGATACCTCTTTTTTGCTAGAATTTATATATCTGGTAAATTGTTTTATGTGGTCAGCTAAATTAACAGGAGTTTCTTTTGACTTATTGTCCCATTGTATAAGCCTATTTTTATAAGATAATATTCCGTCTGGATGCTCTGTCCCCACCAGTTGCACAGGTTGTTGATTTAACAAATTTTCAAACAAATAATTAGTTGCTTTTTCAAATTTCCTTTCGCATTCAATATCTTTAGAAATTACATTTTGTTTTCTTAAATTAATCAGATTTCTATTTGCCAAGTCTTCAAAATATTCAAAATATTTTACTCTTTCATCCTCAGCAACTTGAACCATTGCTCTGACTTCATCATAATATTTTAATATTCTATTAATAAGTTCGGTTTTTTGTCCACTTGAAGGAATTTTTAATTCTTTACACCATTTGATTAATTCCTCAACATTTACACCATCTTTTGAAGAATAACCACCCAACAATACTGAAGGCTTAATGTGCTCAAGGGTCAATTTTTGCAATTCTTTCAAGTTTAGATATTTATTAAATTCAACTTTTCCTTTATTTAGAATGTTAATTAAATAATCTTTATTTTTTACATTTCTATTTTTAATTAATTTTCTATAACCTGACATCTTAATCTCAACATTAAATATTTCTCTCAATACCTTTGCTGTTTCTTCTGGAATAATATCATAGTCCTCATTATCATCTCTAACCAAAAACATTAAACCTAAATAATTTAATTCTTTTTTTACTGCATTTATTTCATCATTAGAGTGAATTATATTACCACGCTTAGGAAACATTCCAAGCTTAGCCTCAATAATGCTATATTCTTTATCAGTTATAGCTAATCTCTTTTTGATTTTTAATATTAAATTTTTCTCGTCAGGAGATATATAATCATCATTATCCCAAGCAGTTTCTAAAATGAAAGAAAATAATTCCAACTTTTCTTTTTTGTTATTTTGATTATGTATAACATATTTGTTTGCAGTATTAATCATTTCTTGTTCATATTTTATAATGTCCTCATTTAAAACTCTTTGTTCAGAAATAAAACCATCTTTATTTAATAAAATATTTTTTAATATAATTCTATATAAAATTCTTACATCTCTATTTTCGTGTCGCTTGCAAAACTCTAACGCTTTTACCACATTGGCTTTGTGATAATATTGAGGAGCTAATTTCACTAAAGCTTTTTTTAATTCCTCACTTTTTAAATTTTTATAATCTGAAACATAAATTTTTGCACTCCTTTTTAAATGAATCGAAGTCGCAATACTGTTAACCATAACATNNATTTCTCCCTTTGTAAAAAATATTTAACATTTCTTAATTTATTTTAATATTATCATATTTAAAAAAAAGTAGCTAGCTTTTACTAACTACTAAATCAAATGTGTTATTGACATATATTATTCTATGTATTCTTATTTAGCGTGTTATCCATCGACCTCACGCAAGTCATCTCTCACCTACATAGGGTAGCCGTGTACGTACGCCTAATAAGCTATTTACACAACAAAAAAGCACCTATACGGTGCAATATTTGGTAGTCACATTTTTTTGAATATAAAACTTTTGGCGATGCTTTATTTGCTGGTTCATTAGCTTTTCTTTCATTAAAAAATTATATATGAATCAATACAATATGCGAGGTAATACAAAAAAACACTAGTTAGATTTACTAGTGTTTTTTAAATTACGCTGCACTTTCAATATTGTTCTCTTCCTGTTTTACAAATTTTGGAACCGTAGGAAGTTTTTCTTGATTCTTAGCTTCATATTCCGCTTCTCTTTTAATGTTATTTTTTATTTTTTCAATAACCTTATCATCAAAGTAATATTCCTTATTGAATCTTCCTTGTTTTTGCTCATTATTTAAATAACTATCAAAAGATTTGTTAACAGTTTTTCCAGAAATAATAGTTTTAGATTTTAAAGTTTTAACTTTTTTAATCAATTCATAATTCTTATAAACTTCATATTCTACTTTACCATTTTCTAAGTAATGTAAGTTATAAGCATTTTTTAATACAATTTTACCCTTTGGTGAAATTAGATCAGATGTTGATTGAAAAACACCTGTTTTAATCTCTCTCAATGGATCAATATCTGCAATTATGTATCCATTATCTAAAAATGAATAGTTTTCATAACCATTATCTATCATCTTATAAGACTTGGTTTCTGAACCAAACTCAATTAATTTTTTACCATTTGAGCCAAATAACTTACCTGTCTCTACATCTTTTAGTACATAACTTTTTGATGGACCACTTGTTGACAAGTCAATATCCCTATCATCCCAATAAAGCCCTGACATTGGATCTGCGAATGATAATTGACTAACAAATATACAAACAGGAATAAATTTTCCGTCAATTATTTTCTCTTCTCTTTTAAATTCTCCAGCCATAATTATACCTCTTAATTTATTTATAAGTTAATTATAACATTTATACACTCATAAGGCAATACCCTTGATTAATAGTAATTTTATAAGATATTGTTAGAATTTTGTTGGACTTTTTATTTTCTATAAGTCTTTGTGTATATAGATAACAAAAAACACCTCTGTAAGAAGTGCTAGTTTGGTAGCAATTTTTTTCCTGATGTAAAACTTTTGAGGAGGTTTTATTGCTACTTTTTTTATTGTTATTTTTAGATTTTTTATTATCCTTTTCGTTAAAGAATATTGTTTGTATAGCTGCTATTGAACTTATATCATCATGTGAATCTTTATCTCTTTTCTTTTTGTTATATATTATTTCATTTTCTTGTTTTTTGATCTCTGCTATGCTTTCTTGCATTTCTTTATAGGTAACTAATTTTGTATTACTATCGAAATTGTAATATATTACAACTTTATCCTCAAAAACATATACGCTGTTTATAAACTTTTTGAAGTATTCTTTCCTTTCTTCTTTGTTATTTATTTTTGCATCGTAAATACCTTTAAGTTTAAGATATATTTCTTCAACACTTTTATTGGCATTAGTTTTATTTAACAGCTTATATTTTACAAGCTCATTTTCATAATCCGCCTTTTCTACAGATAAGTCTTTATGTTTTGTTTTCAACTGCTCAAGCAAGGTGTGATTATCACTTGCATCGATAAACAAATCTACTATTTTATTTATTCTTTTATCTAGTTGCTTAATTGTAAGCTCAAGGTTTTTAACTGTAGTGACAATTCTACCCCTTTGGTTATTTTCATAAATTGCTTTTGCAAACTTTGTTAACATTTCCTTGTTATATAATTTATCTTTTGTTAGTACAGCAACCAGGTCTTCTAATAGCTCTTTTTTCTCTGAGGTTTTATTACATGGTTTAAATTTCATTTTCCTATTAACACAACCATAATAATAATGTTTATCTTTTGTATGGCTTGTACCACTAAAACCTGTTAGCTTTGCTCCACACAAACCACAAAAAACTTTTTGTACTAACGGATAATCCATTCTTTTAGCTACAACCTTCGAGTTATCTTTATTATAAGTTCTACTTTTTATTAAATCTCTTACTTTGTCAAAAGTTCTATTATCAATAATTGGTGGAAAAGTGTCTTTGCAAACTTTACCATCAAACTTATGAATGCCTATGTATCTTTCATTTTTAAAAATTGAGTAAAAGCTTTTTCTTGTAAATTTATTACCCCTACTTGTTTTAATTCCTCTTTTATTTAATTCATTTGCCAAGTCAGATTTACTGGTACCCGCTGCAAAACTTTCAAACATATACTTAACTGCATCTGCTGTTTCTTCATCAACTTTAACTTTTTTATCTACAATCTTATAACCAAGTGGAATACCACCACCTAAAAACTGCTTTTTCAAAAAGCTTTCATTCATTCCTCTTTTAACTTTTTGACTTAAATCATGAGAATATAATTCAGCCATAGTTTCAAGTAAACCTTCTACTAAAATACCTTCTGCACCATCAGTAATTTGTTCCATTGCAGAATCTACTTTAACCCCACATTCTTTTAATCTGTGTTTATAAACTACACTGTCATATCTGTTTCTAGCAAATCTATCTAGCTTATATACAATTACAGCTTCAAATCCTTTATCTTCAGCATCGCTAATCATTCTTAAAAAGCCAGGTCTTTGACTTGTCTTCCCACTCATAGCTCTATCAATGTATTCATTAACAATAGTGTAGCCTTTCTTTTTAGCATAGTCTTTACAAACCCTCATCTGCCCTTCAATACTCTGCTCAGTTTGTCTTTCACTACTATATCTCGCATAGATTACTGCATTCATATTATGTTCTCCTTATTCACAATGTTTTTTTAAAATCCTTAACACTTTAACAAAATCATTTTCACTTAAATAGTTACTATGATGTATTATATAATGAGATTCGGCGTAAATGAAATTCAGTTTTTCAAATAAACTTTCAACAATATTAACTATATCTTTATAAATTAAAGTAACTGTTGATTGTTTTGATTGTAAATGGGCAATATTTTTATCTCTAATCTCACATATATTATTTATTAAGCTGTTATTATCTACTACATACAGTTCCAAATTTTTTATATGTTTTTTAATATCTAATTTTGTTGTTATTTTATCTTGTGATTTATTATCAATTGTATACACATTTTCAACTCTTTTAATTGGAAATATTTTTATATTAATTTTAAGAAAGTTCCTAAGTTGATTTAAATTTCTGAGTTCTTTATCGTTTCTTCTATCTTCAAATATACTTGTTAATCTTAAAACCGTATCTCTCCATAGTAAAAGATAATATTGGTCAATAAATCCAAATACATTATTAAGGATTGATTTTTTAGAATCAGTTTCACTTAAATTATATATCTCATTTATACAACCAAGATTTTCCTTTATCCTAATCAGTTCATCAAATATCTTTACTATTCTTTCTTCATAGGCTTTAATTACTGTTGTATTTTTATTTCCATTATATTTAAATTCATACTCCGATCTTAATCTCATTTTCTTTTCTCCTTGTTTGCTTACTTGCCTTTCTTGGTTAAATATTATAATTATGCAATATTTTGTATAATTATAGATAAAGATAAACTAGGTTTCCTAGTTCTATCCCAACTTTTTTTAAAAATTATAAAATGCCATCATTTTTAAAAAGTGGCGACACCTGACTTCAATAAAAATAGGACTTGTAGGCATAGTTTTTTGAAAAGTGGCGCCATCCCTTATCCTGCTCCCATAATTAACACAACTTTCAGCCTTTCTTTTTGCACTTTTATAACTTAACATCTAAAATCAATTTTGCATATTAATTCAAAATTCCCTTCCTTCTTTCTCACACGCACGCGAGAGACTATTTTAATTAAAACAAAATGAACGCCTTAATTTTTGACCTGCCTTGTATGTATATATAAATATATACATACTGGAACACTAAATAAAACTCTAAGAATGTAACCTGCTTAATAATACTAAAATACCATAATTAAACACATTTGTCAAACATATGTTCTATAAATATATTCAGTATCTATTTTAAGACCTTCCAATAAACCTCTACTAAACTTAATCCCCTAAACCCTCAAACAACTTGTCCAACCAATCAACTTAGCTTAAAAGGGCAACTAACAACCTCACAATAAACCACCTGCTATCCAAAATCATGACAATGAGTATCAAGCCCATTATCAAGTAACAGCCTAACAAGCTCGTCTATCTTCAAAAAATCGGTTTTTTACTCATTATTCAATATCTCCTGCACACTCTTAACCATATTAAAATACTTGTTATCAATCACATCAACTTCAGGTCTATGTAAGCTAAAAGACAAACCCTTGTCCTTTAACCCCTCTTTCAATATCTCAACCAACTTGCTTAAACTTTCTTTGTTGTTCATATTCCACCTCATTTTTATAATAATTATATTCTTACATTAGTAAGAAGTCAACACATTTTCTTACATTTGTAATATTATAGTTATATGGAAAATAATTTTAAAGACAGTTTAAAAGAATTAAGAGAAAATCTTGGGATAGGTCAAGTTGAGCTTGCCACCAAATTAAATGTTAGCAAAGGAATAATTAGCTTGTGGGAAAACGGTTTAAGAGAGCCTAGTATGTCCTCACTAATTACATTGGCTAAATTTTTTAACTGCACAATAGATTATTTAGTAGGTTTAGAAGATTAGTAAAAAAAAGAGTGAATTTAATCACTCTTTTTTATTTTATCTATTACCCTTAGATCTATTATGTGTTTTACATAACATTTCACAATTATTTATACTTGTACTTCCGCCCTTACTCCATGCTGTAACATGGTCGGCATCCATTTCTGAAAATTTATACATACGAGTTTTATTACTATTATTTGCCAATGCACATAGTGGACAGTTAGATACTCCTATTTTTTTTGCATTTTCAGTTTGTTTTTTATATACAGATTTTTTAGTAGGATCATCAAAAATTCTTATATTCAATAATTTATTGTCTTTACAACCATTTAAAATATATTCATATATACCCTTTTTATTTTTAACGAAAAAATCTGAGTATAGCTCTTTTATTTTTGCCGAAACTTGCTGAGGGTTATAAGATTGTTTATGATATTTTTCATAAAAATTTCCCCAGGTCAACCCTTTCATTTCACTTTCAATATCATCAAACACACTAGAAATCCAATCAATTACACTTGTAAAATATGATTTTATATCATTAATGCCCTTATCATATCTATGTAGACTCATATAATCATCAATATTACCTTTACTAACCCAATTTAAAGCAGTTTTAAGATAATCTTGCCTATTTACATTACCAGATATATATGCACTCCATTTTTGTACATTTGCATTTTGACTATTACTGAACTCTTCTTTTGCTTTAGTAACAAATGGTCCTGAATGAACAGCATTTGAAAGTTCTTGTTCATTTAAAGGTACTCCTGCAATATTAATGGTTTTAAACCATTCTTTAATTTCACTCTCTGTACCTTCACACTCATATATAGTAAGCTTGGATTTTAAAATCTTTTCTTTTAAATTATTAGCTAAACCACTGAAATATTGTGGCACATCATTCTGACCTTTTATTGAAAATTTACCAGTAATAAATCTGCCTATGCTTGTTATTCTTTGCTGTCCATCAAGCACTTCATATTTGTCTTCTTCAACTTTTGTAAAATAGATTAACCCCAATGGATAACCTTTCAATAAAGATTCGATAACTGCAACATCTTTTTTCCCATCAGCATATATATAATTTCTCTGATACTCTGGTTGGATAGTCAATTTACCAGAAAGCCCAAATAAACCCTTACCCTCATACTCATTATAAACAAAACCTTTACAAACTTCCTCAACTGTTATATCAGTTTTTAAAATTGTTTCCATTTACTACCTCTTCTTTTTATTCTTTATTATAATGCGAGCATATGACTCTTTATTATTTATACAAAATCTTTTTCCATAATTTGGATTATCATCTAAATATCTATCTAGTCCGAGTATTTCAAATTGCTCTGGATTGTATTTATCTATGAATGTTATAGGCACTCCCATCATCCCATTATAATCTTTTGGAATTGAATTAGTGTATGATACTTCGATTGCGTTATAGCTATCATATTTAGGATAACCATTTTCCTTGATCTTTTTATGTTTGCTAAATTTTAAATTATCTGCCATTGTCATAAGTTCTAAGGGTTGATACCTTCTACCGTGCTCTAAATTTGTAAACCACGCCGAAGGTACATTTTTCATATTGACACCATCTACAACTTTATCTACATCCTTTTTATTTTTAGTTTCAAACCAAAGACCACCACTCCAGCTGGTTTTCCCAGACCACATTTTATTATTTTTAAATAGTGGAAAAACTTCTTTATATGTAATACAATTTTTATTGCCAATCATTAAAAACTTTTTGTCTTTTTCAAAAACCCAAGATACGAAATTTCTAAACAAGCTAAATGGAGGATTTGTTATAATAATATCAGCTTCATCTCTTAGTTTCTTAACTTCATCACTCATAAAGTCGCCATCTCCCTCAAGATATTCCCACTCTAAATCATCTATATCAATCTTTCCTGACTTATTATTATTTCTACATAAAGTAAATATTTTGCCATTGGCTCTTGTTTTCCTCTTATCAAACTTGGGAGAAGATTCTTCAAAAAAACTAATCTGATAAAAACTCTTATCTTTTTTGCTTTCTACAGCATAACTAGTACTTACAAGTTTTCTTAGTCCGAAGTTCTCAAAATTTTGTGCAAAGAACCTCGTAAAATTACTCCATTCAGGATCATCACACGGTAACAATATTGTTTTATCTCTAAATACATCAGGATTAAAATCCAAATAAGCATTTATCTCCTTTTGAATATCTTCATATTGAGTGTAAAACTCATCGTTTTTCGCTGATTTTGCTTTCGACAATTTATTATTCGCCATTTATAATTCTCCCACCCTGTACACAAAGGTACACCTTTATCCGATTTGTAATTTTTAAAATTTCTAACTAGATTTTATCACAGAATACTACTATTTTACAAATATATAGCCTTTTTGGTTAAGTTTTAATTATTTTATCTCAAAAACATTATGTATATAAAGGTGTACCTTTGTGCAAAATAATGTCGTATAATTAATACGGCATTTTTCAATTAAAGGAGAACTTATGACATACGGATATGTACGAGTATCAAGCATCACCCAAAACACAGAAAGACAAGAAGAGGAAATGAAAAAACTGAAAATTCCAGAGGACAGTATTTACACAGACAAGGAAAGCGGAAAGAATTTTGATAGAAAACAATATAAGGAATTAATTAAGATTATAAAAAAAGACGACCTATTGATTATTAAATCAATAGATCGCCTTGGAAGAAATTATAAATCTATACTAGATGAATGGCATAAAATAACTAAAGAGATAAAAGCTGATATTTTCGTGATAGATATGCCCCTACTGGATACCAGAACCAATCCTGAAAACTTGGTTGGTACTTTTATAAGTGATTTGGTATTACAAATACTGAGCTTTGTTGCAGAAACAGAAAGAGATAATATTAAAAAGCGACAGATGGAAGGCATTAAAATAGCTAAAGCAAATGGTAAACATCTAGGTAGACCAAAGCATATTTTACCTAAAAACTTTTTGATAATAAAAGATCAATATTTAAATTCAAATATAACCTCTAAAGAAGCTTGTGCTATTATGCAAATGAATAGGAGTACCTTTTATAAGTATGTTAAATGTGCTTAATTGCAAAAAAAGAGTGATTGCTCACTCTTTTTTATTAATATAATTTCCAGACTTTTTTCTCTGCATTAAATATCTCATGATTCCAACCGTATTTCCATCTATTTAGTTTTAAATTACCATAAATTTTTTGATACCTATAAGGGTCTTTATATATTTCTACCCAGTCAACATTGTCATCTAATACAGATGTAACTTTTATAGGTATAACTTCACTCATATCCCACAACTCTTTAACTGTATAGTTCTTTTTCTTGTAGTCAGTATCTATACTATCATTATTATATTCTTCAGCTTTAGCCGATGATTCTACTCTTTGATTTATATCTGGCACATTAAGTATTTGATCTGTTTTAGAATTGTTTGTTAGAATGTTTGAATTTAAATTATCCTGATACATATATGGTTGTTTGCTGTGTTTTTTTTGAAAAACAGTTTTTTGCAAGACTATTAAACATATAAATATAACAGTAACTGCTATCAAAATCCACATTATTAAATACCACGTACTATCTGGTATTGCCTGCCACCAAGCTATTATCCTTTTTATAAAGTTTAAAATTTTATAAAGTATTATCCATCCTGCAATTAATAGGGCTATATATATAATATCTTGTGCTACACCGCCAGATTTTCTTGTTTTTATTATATTGTATGAATAAAGTAATCCAACTAATATATATGCCAAATTTGCAAGAAGCAACAATGAACCTTTAATAAGAAGCTTATCAAAAGTGGTAACACCAGTTACCACAGAAAAACCCACTGCAAATTTTAAAATTGTTCTAGCATTTCTTAGCATCAAATATCCTCCAGCACCATTCCTATATATTAATTAGATAGTAACATTTTTTTACAATTATTGCCAAGATTTTTACTTTCTATTTTTGTCGAAAGAAAAAAGAGTGAATTTGATCACTCTTTTTTTGTTGCTAGTTTTGAGTACTATTTTTAAAATCTCTTATATTCTCTAGTAATTCTTTTAATTCATCATACACATCATGTGCAATTAGTAATTCTTTGGTAATTGACCTCATGACTGTTTTATTTAAAACGGCTTTTATTGACTTTATCTTTTTTGCATGATCTCTGTCTGAATCCCTTATGCCTCTAATCGATGCATGATTAATTGTCGCCATATTATTGAATATATACTCCGCAACATCAAAGTCTCTATTTTTCCAATCATCTTTAATTGTCTGATCTATATTCATTCCAAAAATTATTTCTATTAACTCTGGTGGAATATAATTCTCCATTTCCCATAGTGAAGTAACTTGCCCTCTTCTCTTTAATCCCTCTTCATTTATTTGATCAACCAATTCAACATATCTATCAACATCACTGTCATAAAAATGATATTCTTTAATTTTGAAAATTTCAAAATGGTTTTTTGTAATGATATTAACTAAGTTGCTACCTTTTGCAGGAATTAAAACTATATCATTTGAGTTTAAGTCAATTATAGTTTTCAGCTCAGGAATCCTATTGATGTTTTTTAGAAAATTAATATCATTCTCGCCTTCAACATATAAAACGATATTAAAATCAACTTTAGGTAATAGTCCTAGTTGGTTTTTTATTAATTCAACCTTCATTTCTTCATCTGTTATAATTTCATTTTCTTGCCCATTGTTTGCTATATACACAACCTGCTCTGGCTTGGCATAAGCTACAAAATTTGGAGTATGGGTTGTTATCATTATATGATAATTTCTTATCGATTCTAAATTTTCTGGCAACTCATCTCCCGAATCAATATCTCTAGTCATCTCAATAAGATGATTAATAAATTGATTTTGTGTTTTGGGATGCAATGAAGTTTCAGGCTCTTCTATTGCATATATAATATCCTTATGATCTCTATCAGTAGCATCCCTTTCCGCCTCTGCCATTAAGTAACTTAAAAGAATCAACCTTCTAATTCCGCTACCTCTTTTATTTATTTCTACACCATTATTATCAAATAGTTCGTTTTTAATTCCTTTTACCCAATCAGAAACAATTTCTGATTTTAATTGGTCTGTAAAGCTAGGATTAAATCTACACATATATTCTATAGTCCTATCATTAATTGCCTCCAATTGTGTCTTTACTTGTTGCTCTATAAGGGCAAGCTGGGTTTTAATTTCATTAGTGTTTAAAACATCTTTAGTTGCTACACTTAAAGGGTTTTGAACTTCTGAATCTGAAGATGAGTTAGCCCTATCTGACTTAAACAAAAAGTATACTGGCAATGATTCTCTTAACCTTGTATAGATATCCTTGTTATCGCCTAACAATTTTTTTGTAGATATTTTTAAATTTTCATTTTCAGTATCATCTAGGACCAATCTATTATAAATTGCCTCTCTGTATTGAGATGCGACTCTTGCATCCTGAAGCAACGCTTCGGCATCAGCATCAACACCCCTTAACGTCGTCTTAAGCACGGGCAACTTCATTTCTATTGGTCTAACTCCAATTGAAGGGTAGTTACATCTTATATAACTATTATGCCCACCATTTGCAAAAGTCTTTTTAGTGGCATCCCACTCTTTTATAATTTCTAAATTACCATTTTCATTTAGCATATACTCTCTTTCTAATGTTGTGTTTACTGTAGCATCAATTACAATTTGCATATTAGGTTCAATATCAAATTCACAAGCTATTTCTATAATATTGTCGTCTTCTGTAGTGTTTATAGATAAATCATTTTTGCCAATTTTGCATAATTTAGAGCTATCATTAAAAAATATTTCTAGTGCCTCTAAAATTGTAGATTTTCCTATATCATTCATACCTACCAACATATTAAACTTTTCTGATAGATCAATCGTTATGTCTTTATATGATCTAAAATTTTTTAATCTTATTCCTATTAACTTCATTTGTGTATCTCCTTTTTTTATTGAACAACCTTCAGGCTTGAGCCTTTATTTGATGTATCAATTTGTATTTGCGTATCTATGTTTTCTTTTAATAAATCAACATGAGAAATTATGCCTACAAGCTTTCCGTCATTTTTCAACTCCATTAATACTTCTACTGTTTGATCTAAAGATTCTGGATCTAATGTTCCAAATCCTTCATCTATAAATAAGTTATTCAACTCTAATCCTGAGCTTTTTAATTGAGCCGATTCACTAAGGGCTAATGCTAGAGCCAATGATACTTTAAATGACTCCCCTCCAGATATTGTTTTTACATCTCTTGATTTAGAAGTATGATTATCAAAAATCAACAAATCTAAGCCCTGCTTAGCATTGCCGCTACTTTCTTGATTTATCTGCAACTGATACCTTGAGCTCGTCATGTCTTTTAATTTTACATTTGCAATAGCTATAATTTCTTCAAAATAATGTGCTAATACAAAATTTTCAAAAGTCAACTTACTTCCAGGAAGCTTACCTGTAGCCAATTTATATAAAAAACTCACTTTGTTATAGGGTTCTTCATTTTCTTTCTTCAATTTTAATAATTTTGACAATTCATCAAAATGCTCTTTTTTACTTTTTAGATTGTCTTTTTCTTCATTATATTTATTTTCTTTATCCGCTATATTTCTTTCAATATTTAATTGTTTTTCTTCTAATATATCTACTTGCGCTACTTTCATATTTTCATATTCTTTATAGCTATTCATTACAGCATCGGACTCTGTTTTATCGTTACTGTATTGGGAAACTTTCACACTTAATGACTCATCATCCACACTCAAAGCATCTTCATATTCTTCATATGATTTAAAACTTGCTTTTACTAATACATCAAGTTCCTTTTTATAATCTTTAACCTTTTCTGTAAGAGTATCAATGCTTTTAATTTCACTTTTCTTTTGAGTGTCGTATTTTATTAAATTCTCATTTATACTTTTCCTCTTCTGTTTATTTATTTTTTCGTTTGCGATTGTTTTCTCTAAATTAAAAATCTCTTCGTTGATAGATTTTTGATTATCAACATAACTATCATATTTATAATTTGATTTACGCTCTATTCTTTTATTATCTTTTATAAAGCCTTCTATAGATGTCGAAATTTTTACAATAGTTTTTCCCATTTCATTGTACGCATTCTCATATGTTTTTAATTTATCAGCTTCGTCTTCAATTCTTTCTTTACTAATGTCTTCATACTTAGCTGTAGCTAAATTAGGATGCGTTAAAGAGCCACATACGGGGCAAGCCTCACCTTCTTTAATAACTTTTGCTAAAATGCCTGCAATTGAAGAACTATATTTTACCTTTATATCATGAAGAATCGATTGTTGTATATCAAGTTCTTTCTTCGATTTTTCCAATTTTGTTTTTTCTGATTTGAATATATGTTGATTGTTTTTTACTTTAGAATTATTTTCAATCAATAAATTTACTTCCTGTCTATAATTTTTATAGGTAGCCAAGTTTTCATGAAACTCTTTTAAGTCTTTTATTTCACCCAAATCTTTCAAGTTTTTGCTTTCTTCTTCAATTAATTTAGATATCCTCGCCAGCTCTTTGTTGGTGAATTGCAAATCTTTTTCTTTTTCTATGAATTGTTGCTCTTTATTGGCAACTACCTTTGCTGATTCTTTTGCTTTGATCTTGATTTTATAACTCTCTATTGTGGGTTTAAATACAACCAAATTTCTTAATTTTTCTTTTACATTTGTCAATTTTTCTATATTTTTATTATTTTCTTTACCAGAAATTATTTGTCTTATTAATGTTTCTTTTTCTAAAGTCAATTTACCAATATTTTTTCTTTCTTTTTCAAATTCAATACTTTTATTATATAATTCTTCACTAATCGTATCAATTGTTTCATCTAATACATTTTTAATATCCAACTTCTCTTTTTCTGAATCGATTTTTATTCTCAACTCATCGTCGATTTTTTTATGCTTGTCATATTCATGTTTCAGCTTCTTTACAAAATCCTCAACATCATTAATTTGATATATCTGTTTTAAAATTTTAGCTTTATTTTCACTGTTTGAAAAAAGCAGTTCTTTAAACTTGCCCTGTGGCAACATAACAATTTGTCTGAACTGATGTACATCCATTTGAAATAATTCTTTTATTTTATTATTTACTTCAGTTATCTTATTTAAAACAACGCTTCCATATTCAAGCTCTGCCTCTGCCACAATCTGCTTCTCTTCCTTATTCTTTTTTAAACCAATTTGAGCAGGTATTCTTTTAACTGTATATTGGGTCTCTCCAACTTCAAAAATAAGTTTTATCTCACAAATTTCCGACTTATCCGCATGATCGCTCTTCAATCCTTTGTTGGGCTTATCTTTTGATGTAACCTCACCAAATAAGGCATAACATATGGCATCAAATATAGTAGATTTACCGCAGCCTGTTTTTCCACTGATTAAAAATATTCCTGCATTATTAATATTCTCAAAATCTATTGTTTGGTTGTTTTTAAAGGGACCGAATGCTGCAAATTCTAATTTAACTAATTTCATTATTCACTCTCCTTATAAACCTTGTTATTTAAATCTTTTATAAATTTAATTGTATCTTCCTCTATGTCTTCATTATTAAACTGTTTATAGAACTCTTCAAACAGCTGGTATGTTTCTTTTTTTTCTATATCAATTATTTTTTGGGTTTTAATTCTTTCCAAAATAGGTGACTCTATCTCAATAATGTTTTTATAGACTTGACTTAATTTAGCCAAAGGGTTCTCAACTGCTTTTAATAACTTTATTTTAAAATAGTCCTCTAAATTATAGTTTTTACAAAAATCCGCAGATAATAATGTATCTATTTCTCCTTCAATTTGCACTAAATCTCTTCTGGGTTTTAATTCAACAAATTCATGTTCGATTTTATTTTTATCCTCGATATTAAATAGACAAACACTCTTGCTTTTTATCTCAGAAAAGCTGTATTTTAGTATAGAACCACTATATCTAAAGCTTTCATTTTTTATCTTTTGGGGATTATGTAAATGTCCAAACATGCAAATATCAAACATATTGAAATGCTCGATATTTGTATGCCCCGTGTTACCAACTGATAATCTTCTTTCGCTCTCACTAGACTCACTATCAATCTCACCATTAACAAAGTAACCATGGGCCACACATATATTTATTTTATTGTTATCTACCTCTAAACTACTCAATATCTCTTGATATGCGCTGTCATAACTTTTCACATTATCATTTCGTGTTTTCAATCTTATCCTTGAATAGTGTTCGAAAGGAATTAAATAAAATGCAATATTTTCAATACTGAGCATATCAATTCCCTCATTATAATCATTAGCTATATATAATTTATCTTTAAATAAGCCCTTACCAAAAGATAATCTTTCATAACTATCGTGATTGCCTGAAATCAACAATACTTTAACACCACTTTCATTTATAATTTCATTCAAAAAATTATTCAACACCTCAATAGCTTCAGTGCTAGGTATCGCCTTATCATATATATCGCCCGCAATAATTAAAGCGTCTACTCCATTCTTACTTATTATATTGGCGATCTGATTTAAAATATATTTTTGATCGTCTATTAGAGATTTTCCATTTAACATTTTCCCTATGTGCAGATCACTTGTAAATAATATTTTCATTATTTCCTCCAATCTTAAGTTTTTTTGTATTTAATAGTTAATCTTTAATATATTTTTCATTTCTTTTATCTACTTTTAAATCAACCCTTGCTTTTAATCCTTCGCTTCTATGGCTATACTCTAAACCTTCTAAGGGGTTACGATGAGGGTCGTCCATCCTGTTAAACATATCATCGTCACTTATCAAAGACTTAAATTGATCTGAAGGCTGTTTTCTTGAATTATATAAATTATCATCTGGGTAAAAGAAAGCCTGCACCCATTTATTTTCATATTCATCTTCACACGCTACGGATAATAATGCAGACATAAATGTTACTGGTGTCATTTCATCATGTGAGTAAATACGCACAACTAGTTTTTCTTGTGATTTAATTGCTCTATCATAACTATATGAATAGTTCATTAAGCTGTCATTAAACATCATTTCTAAATCTTTATATTCGAATAAACATGACCCTTTCTTATTATTCACAGCTATATAACTGTATAGTGCATCATTTTCTCCAATATTTTTAATTTCATAATCTATGTACGAATGGTTTTCCTTTTCCATAATCCTGTCATCATAAAGACACCAATACACACCATTATATTTACCATAAATTTCTATTGGTGCATTAAACAACTCAACATCTGGAGACTTACCCCTGAGTTCAACTTTATTAATTTCAAACTTTGGTCTTGACTTATATCTTTCAAACTCTTTTTTTTCTTTTTCTGCTTCCATTTCCAATCTATCGATTTCTCTCTGATAATCAATATGTTTATTGACCCCATACATTGTACCAAGCACGGCAATTGTACCACTTATTATAGCGCCAATTACTATGTTCCAGTCTAACGATTCTAAAATAATCATATACACCTCTTTTGTAGAATTTTACTCTATTTATATTATATATCTAATAAAAAATTAAAGCAAAGAAATATGTATTAGCTTGCATATGTTACACTTGCAAAGATTGTCGAAAAAAAGCCACAACAATATAGTTGTGGCTGTGTTTTAGAATAAGAAGGTGACTTGCGGTACCTGCAAGAGCCTTACTTATCTGCATAAGAGCCTTAATTAAAGCTTTCATGAGACATCACCCCCTTTGCTACGGCTTAAATTTTAAGCATTGTTATAATAATATATTAAGACTATAATGTCAAATATTTAACTTTAATAAAAACAAAAAAATAGTTAGTATTATCTACTAACTATTAGACCAAATGCTTCTTCTGTGAACACTAGGTTCGACTGAAGGCTTATGTGGTAGGGGTAAATGGACTTGAACCATCGACCTCACGCTTATCAGGCGTGCGCTCTAACCAGCTGAGCTATACCCCTATATTAAATCTGGTTAATTTTTATGCTTGCGTGAATTTCTCACGCTTAAGTTATCGCCTTACGGCTCTACAAGGGCAGGCGTGCGCTCTAACCAGCTAAGCTTTTACCCCTTTATTTATGCTTAAAAATTGCCTTCACCCAACTACATAATGTTAAGTCTTCGCAAAATTTAAGTGAGTGACAGAAGTTAAATTAAATTTAGCTTCTAATGGTGGAGATAAGCGGATTCGAACCGCTGACCCCCTGCTTGCAAGGCAGGTGCTCTAGCCAACTGAGCTATACCCCCATATAATACTACTATTAATTGCTTTTTTATAGTAGCATTTATACACTTTGTTGTCAATGACTTTTTACAAATTTTTTTAAAATTTTTAACCAAATAGCTTTTCCATATCAAGCATTTTATCTGCCACCTCTTTAAGAAAATGCTTATCGTGACTTACAAATAATATGCTGCCTTCAAACTCTTTTATAGCTTCTTTTAACTGTTCAACTGCATTAACGTCTAGGTGATTTGTAGGCTCATCTAAAATTAAAACATTTGCAGGGCTTAGTGTAAGCCTTGCTATTGTTGTTTTAGCCTGTTCTCCACCACTTAAACGCTTAAGAGGAGTTTGCATGTGCTCACCCTTAAGCCCACACCTTGCAAGCGCTCCGCGCAACTCTTTCTCGCCCATTAGGGGATATTCCCCGCGCATAAACTCAATAGGAGTTTGATTGTCGTCTAAAAAGGTATTATCCTGTTCGAAGTGTTCAATAACACAAGCTGTTGCAAATTTAAACTTACCACTTATTGCAGGAAGCTTCCCGCCTAGTGTTTTTAAAAAGGTACTCTTACCAATTCCATTAAAACCACTGATTGCCAGTTTCTCGCCTTTTTCAATGGTAATTGAAATTGGAGGAAGTAGGCTATGTGAATAACCAATCTCAAGATTTTCAACCTCTAACAAAATTCTGCTTCCAATATTTCTATAAGCAAAACGAATGTGTGGTTTTTGGGTTTCTGATGGTCTTTCAATTCTATCTAATTTGTTTAGAGTTTTGCGTCTACTTTTTGCCATATTACTAGTACTTGCACGTGCTATATTTCTTGCAACAAAGTCTTCTAACTTTGCAATATATTTTTGTTGTTTAGCGTACTCCGCCCTATACTGCTCTGATCTTAAACCTTTCTCAGCAAGAAACTTTTCGAACTTATAGTTGTAACGCGTTATTTTTTTATTTTCAATGTCGGCTATGCAAGTTGAAACTGCATCTAAAAACTTAGAGTCATGACTTACAATAAGAGCAGCCCCCGCAAAACCATTTAAATATTTTATTAACCAGTCAATGTGTGCAACATCTAAGAAGTTTGTAGGCTCATCTAAAATTAAAACATCCGGATTATCAAGTAGTAGTTTTGCAAGCATAACTTTAGCACGTTGCCCACCACTTAAAGTGTTAACCGAAGTATCTAGCCCAAAAGCACTGATACCAAGTCCACTTGCCACCTTATCAATTTCAGCATCTACACCATAAAAACCTTTACTCTCTAAAAACTCGAAATAATTACTACTCTTATCAAGCAGTTCCATCATTTTATTGTCATCAGTCACTGTTGCTAGTTTTTCATTTACTGCATTTAACTTGTCTTCAATTTCAAAAAGGTCAGAAAACGCTTCGCGTAAATAATTTCTTATGTCGCTCTTACCTTTTATCTCAGCATGCTGGTCAAGACATCCAAGTCTTGATTTTGGGTGAGTCTCAATTTTGCCTTTGTCATGAATCAAGTCCCCAATTATCATTTTAATAAGGGTACTCTTGCCCGTGCCATTAAGCCCTACAAGCCCCATAATCTCCTTGTTGTATAAAACAAGGTTTGCATTTCTAAACACTACCTTGTCGCCAAAGTTATGGCTCAGGTTAGTTATTTTTATTAAACTCATTTTTGTTTTTCCTTTCCTCGAACTCAAATCAAAAGCAGTCATTTAAATACTGCTCTTTAATTTAAATTTATTTTTTTATTGTGGTTTAAACATATATTTTTCGCCCCAAATTTTTATGGCACTTTCACATCTTTTTTTAACCTTATCAGCACCTAAAAGCTTGCAAATCTCATAAAGGTCAGGTGTTTGAGTTTTTCCAGTTATAGCAACCCTAATAACAGTACTAATGTTACCATAGTGCGCTCTGAATGTGTCGGGTGGACTCAATTTAAATTCTTTCATATCATCAGCAAATTGTTCCATTTCAGTGGCAATTTTCTTTATATTACTAAACCAAACTTGTTTTTCATCTTTTGGCTTATAATAACTTATATATTTTTCAAGTATCATTATAATATCTACTGAGGTAACATCTTTAATTCCAAATTCATAATCTGTTTCTTTATCTAACACAAATAGATCATCATAAAAATAACTATTTATTGTTTTAACATCAGACCATTTTGCAATATCTTGTCTTGGGCGTTTAATTTCGCGTTCAATGTTTAATACATTAATTGAATATTCTTTATATTTCTCTAAAAGTAAGTCAAAATCTTTATCATTTTTATGTGTCCATCTCATAAGGCTGTCATAAATCTCTTCTGCACTCATTCGGCTGATTACGCCTTTGCTTACATCGTTTAGTTTAGGGAAGTCAAACAATGCTCCACCAAAGCCCATTTTGTTAAATGCTACTTTAAAGTCACTTATTGGTGCTTTTTTATTTTGTTTACGCCAGTCTTCAAAGTTAGAGTTTGCAATAGTTAAAATATACTCTTGCACACTCCCCGCTGGGTATCCTTCACTATGGTAAAAGCTAACTGCCGCTTCTGGGTCTTTACGTTTACTAATTTTACGTTTTTTGCCGTCGTCCAGTTTGCTTACTGGTGCAACGTGTGCATATTTAATTGGTTTAAAACCAAGTGCTATAAAAATTTGAAGGTGCTGGGTTATTGAAGGAATGTATTCATCCCCTCTAACCACTAAATTAACTCTCATTAGCGTGTCGTCTACAACGTGAGCAAAATTATATGGCGGTAAAAAGTCGCTTTTTAAAATTACAACATCATTATAATTATCACTTAACTTCATTTCACCACGAATAGCATCTTTAACTTTAATTTTTGTGTCAAGGCTACTGTTAACCATAAGTCTTATTGCAAATTTTTCGCCTGCATTTACTTTAGCTTCAACTTCCTCGTAACTTAAATTTCTGCAATGAGCATAAGGTCCGTAGTAGCCAACAAGTGATTTAGTAACTTCTTGTTGTTCTCTGTCGCCCTCTAATCTGTCTTTACTACAAAAACAAGGGTACGCCTTGCCCTCTTCTACAAGTTTTTTAGCAAAAGTCATATAAATTTCTTTTCTTTCACTTTGTCTATATGGTCCATAAATACTACTCGCATTGTCTGGAGTTTCATCAAATGTAATGTCAAAAGCTGCAAGTCCTGAAATAATATCAGCCTCTCCGCCTTCTACTTTACGCTCTTGGTCGGTGTCTTCAATTCTTAAAATATATTTTCCGCCTGACTGATGAGCTACTCGGCTAGCAACAAAGCTAGTAAAAAGCCCGCCGAAATGCAAAAAGCCTGTTGGGCTTGGTGCAAAACGTGTTACAACCGCCCCATCAGGTAAATCTCTTTTAGGATATAATTCCAGATATTCTTCTGGTGTTTTTAAATTGTATTCTCCAAATAATAGGTCTGCTAATTTTTTATAGTCCATAAAAAAACTCCTCTTGTTTACGTAACACATTTTAACATAAAAAACTCCACAAAAAAAGCACTTTTAATAAAAGTGCTTAATTAGTTTAATTTTTAGTAATAAGATATTAAAGTATCTGTGAAGTTGGCATAATTTTTAATGTAGTTTGTCATAGTCTCTATGCCTGCTAAATAAGTGTCATAGTAAGGTGATTCTTCATCTAGTTTATTAATTTCTGTAATAGCTTTTACATAAAAGTCCATTTGACTGTTTACATATGCTTCACGCTCTCTTACATCTTTATAAAACTCTAATACTGTTTCGCTCGAGTCATTCATTGACCAGTCCAAATTTTTTCTGGTCTGAATATCATCTGTAATTTTATCAAGTTTGAAATATAACGTATTAGAAATTGGATTTTCGCCGTCTGACACTAAAGTGTCCCACTGAAGCTCAGTTACACCCAGTTCTTGCTTGTAGTCAAAGTCTTCTAAATGAAGCATGTAGTAATAATAACTCGCTTCAGCAAAGTCAAGCTGAGCTGAACTTGTAAGTCTTTTAACATCGTTAATAGGCATTACAGTAAGTCCCTCGTAGTCTGGTAAGTTAATTATGTCTTCCATATAAGCACTTTCAAAACTTTTTGCAAAGTTAATGGTTTTAAGTAATAAGTCGTTATATACTTTAATAAATTCTTCATAAGCTCTAACAATAATAATATCGTAATCAATTTCAGGAGTAGCGCTTATCTCTACAATAGTTCTACCCTCTAAAGTCTTTTTATAAACTTCAAACTCTTCTAGCGCCTCTTCAAACTCTAATAAGTTTGAATACATTTTACTTGTTTTATCTCTGTCCCAATCATTAGATGCAATAGTTAATGTAAAGCTAAATTCGTTAAAGAATTCAAGCGCCGAGTAAAGAATTGCCTCGTACTCGTCATTAATTTTATCAAACATACTGCCTTCTTTGTCTATTTCACCAATTAAAGCAGAGTTTTGATTGTAGGTAATAAAAATATTACCGTTACCATCAAAGAAACTATCTTCTGCACTTGCAAGAGTATAGTCTGTAACAATTAAGTTATATTTGTTGTAAACATCCATAGCAGAAGCATTAGGCGTAAACAAAGTACAACCTGCAAGCACACTGCTTGAAACTATTAGAACTAATAAAAAACTAATAAATTTAAATTTTTGCATTTTAAAACCTCTCAAATTTATTCAACATCATATGTGGCTAAAAAATCATCCACTGTTTGTAGTGCTATTTCTTCATCGCCATCTTGAGCATGAATATAGTTTGCCTTATCTAGGCTAACATAATAAGCATATTTATTTGCAATTACCTTATATTGTGCAATAAAACCTAGTACCGTACTATTTGTTTGAGGTTTATCCTCATTTATTGCTAAATACATATCAGTAATTTCTGATAACTCGTTACCTAAGGTTTCCATATCGCTAGGACTTTCAAGTTTAAACTCAATTATTGCATTTACAAAATCTTTTTGAACATTTAAAAGCGTATATTCTAAGCCTTCTGGTGCGCTATTGTTAAAAGCATATTTTAAAACAAAAGTCTCAAGCTCTTCTACTAAGTTGTAGTAAGCTACAATTTTAACCTGATATTTAGAAATGAAATTGTTAAACATATTTGTTTTTTGAGTTTCTGTTAAAGCATCAGCTTGATAAATGTTAAAATGAGCTAAAGTGTCGTAAGCATCTTCACTTGCAACATTATAAATACTAATTTTTTGATCTATTGCTTGTTGGTCTAAAGTGGAAATACCATCTACAAATAATAAAAACTGTTTATAGTAATGATAGTTAACGTCCAGTGCTTCTTCTAAGTTAATATGTGCCCCTGCATGACCAGTTCCTACTGCATACACTGAACCCAGTGTAGTAATCTCACTGTCAAAATCAGTATAATAAATTTCTTCCTCATACTCTGCAAGTAAAGTGAAGGTATTTAAAGTTGATTGAGGTGAATTAAAATAATAATATACACCAAATCCAACCGACGCCAGCATCAACGCTGTAACAATAAGTCTAATCGCAACTTTCATAAACAATCTCCTATATAATTATTGTTTTAATAATAACACTATTTACTATAAAAAGTCAATATATGAAGTATTATTGACCAAAAATATACAAAAAAACCACACCTAAATTGTGTGGTTTTCCTAAAACAAAATGAAAAAAAGTTTTATACTCTTTTATTATACTCTAAATAGAAGAATGTGTCAATACTCTTTGATAAAAAATGAAAATATTTTTTATATATTAGGGCTTTTTTTACAGTAAAAAAATAGAGTAATTTTAAGTTTACCCTATCTTTCAATATGTTCCTGTTTGTACTCTTTTATAGCTTCTTTTGCATTTTTATAATCAAACTCGGCATTTTCAAACTCGGCAGTATAGCTAAGTTTTTCAAGCTCGATTTTAGCATCTTTTTGTTTTATTTTAATAACCTTGTCTGTGTACTCTTTCATTTGGTCAACATACTCTTGAGGGTTATCATAGCCTGCAATATATTCATTATTGTATATAGCGTTTTTAAAACATTTTCTTATATTTTTATCAATAATTTGTTTTTTGTCTTCTTCTACAAACCAAAATTTATCAAATTTATCAACTAAATGAGGGTCTTTAATTAATAAATCAACAGTGTTATTAAATTTTTTCTCATCTTTTTCTCGTCTACCAAACCTGTTACTCCAAAAATCTAAGTTACTAAATGTAAGTGCATAATATTCTGCACCATATGTATCTGTTTTCTTTTCTACATTCCTATATCTCTCTTTTACACTACCATCACTTTTTAAAAAAACCATACTATCATCGTCAAGAATAATACTATCTCCAAGACGAGTAATGTATTTGAATTTTTCAGTCACTAAGTTTTCATCAACATCTATCAGTGCCCAGCTATAATCTTTAAATTGAACTCTTGCGGTGCCTCCACTAAACAAACCAGCGTTTTTATATTGTGCTTTTGGTTTTTCTAAATTAGGAAAAATATATTCATACATTCCATTTTTTAGTTTTCCAATCTTATATTTTTTACCTTTATCAACCTGTATATATCTTGGTGTAATTTCCTTACCTATTTGATTTATGTATCCAAAGGTTCCATCGGTGAAAGTTACAAATGCAGCACCATTTGTTTTAAATAGCTCTGCCTTTTTATAATCATCAGGGAAACCTTTAAAATTTGAATCAAAAAAAGTGTATAAACCATCAGGCGTTATGGCTCTAGCTAGTCCATTTCTGAAAGGCTCAAATTTTTTTGACATATGTACAATATTATAATTAAGTTTTGGTTGAGTTTCGTCAATAGGAAAGTACACAGGATGCATCTGTCTGTCATTGTTAACATAAGCAGCAGTTTTTGTTTTATGTTCTTTAAAATTTTCATCCAAATAAACAGTATGTCCGTTACCCTTGGTTGCTTTTGCAATATTGTTATAAAAATCCTTTAAATCTCTATATTCTTGGCTTAGATTGTTTCCAGCCTTATCAATATAGCAGTACTTTTTGTTTAATAATTTAACTCTTGCTCTACCGTCTTTAAAACCATTAATTTCAATAAAATTTTTGTCCATTTGCTTCAAATTTTCATCAACATATGAATATATATTTTCAGCTATTTTTACTCGCCCCATTCCATCATTAAAAATGTAGGCACCTTTGTATTTTTTACTAAATTTTTTACTCTGTTTATTAAAATAACCCTGAGTATCGTCATAATATGTTAACTTTTTAATGTGTGACGAAGCATTTTCACTCCTTTTAAAAGAAATATCTAGTTCATTAAAATCAGTATCAATAAAAGTTGAGCTTCCGTCTTGTCTTTTTACTTGTGCATATCCATTATTAAAATCATATATGGCCGAATACTTATCAAATATTCTACGCGGCACAATAACAGGTTCCCTCACAGCTGTGTTGAACCTGTATTTTTTTTGTATATCATTTCTTTTTTTATCTACCATATTTACCTCAGATAATTAGTAACTTAATAATACCATATAAATAATAATATTTCAATATTAAAAATTATCTGTTTACAACATTTTCAGCTGTAGCTTGTGAATAACTGTCATTTATCTCTTTTTCATATTCTTTTTCTTTTGTTTCAATTGCATATTTTATTTTATCTACAATAACATTCACATATTCTTTATTGCAATAAACCGGTGTAACCTGTTCTTCACTGCTTTCTATTTTTTTTATCTTTCTGCTAACTGTTTTTAAAATAAGATCTCTATATTCTTTATCTACAAAATAAGAAGGCTCTAACTCACCCACTAAATGAGGATTATACTTCAAAAATTTTACTATTTTTTTTAAGTTTTTGTTTTTATAAAAATATTGTGTAATTTCAATATTTTTCTCTGTTGAACACATTGTATCAATAAGACTAAATAGCTTTAAATTTTTTGGCATTTGTTTGTAGTTGTTAACAAAATGAATCACATTTCCTTTTTTATCAAGTTTTATTTTAGTTTTTTTGCTAAAAGCCAAATAACCTTTATTTTCATTTCTAATTATTTCATCATATTCTCTTTTAATAAGTCCTATATCTTTATCCATTAAATAAAACTTTTCATTTTTATCTTGAACAATAGCTAAATTATTTGTAGTAAATCTTTCAACCTTTAAAAACTTTCCACCAAACTCACGCATATCGCAATCAAGAAAGGTCCAAGACCCAGATTCATCTTTTGCGATTGCAACGCCTTTTTTAAATGCACCAAGCTGGGCATATTCGTTACTAATTTTTTTACCTTTTTGATTTATGTAACACCACAAGCCATCTTTTAAATTAACCCTTGTAACGCTGTTATAACCATTAACATTAGGAAAGTAAAAATTATCTGCTTTTAAATATTTGTCTTCAAATTCTACGCCTTCTTCACTCACAAATGTATATAATCCATTTTTTAATTTAACCCTCGAAACACCCTGAAAAACCTTAGTTACTTCTTCGTACCTACTTGCAATTTTTTTATTTAATTTGCCAAAAGCCTTATCTTCAGAGTTGTTGTAATTAAATCTGTTATTATTAAACATATCAATTTCTCCAAATACTTATTACTTTTATAATAGCATATATATGTTCCTTATGCAATAATAAGCCAACAAACAAAAAATT
>LGOV01001079.1_pt1 | contig 46818 bp, 47 predicted proteins | sample 469881 | NCBI WGS metagenome assembly LGOV01 (sample SAMN03857199, study PRJNA290197) | marine sediment metagenome | biome: marine cold seep biome; feature: cold seep; material: marine sediment; isolation source: sample #5579, elevator 3A push core 41 containing 12 cm of sediment... ...
AAAATCTATCAGCTTTCTAAGTATGATTTGCTTCTGAATATAAGTACTAAGCAAGGAAAAAAACAATTACTAATAAGTAGTTCACCAAATTACTCAAGAATCCATATTACAGATATGAAATACGAAAAACCAAACACACCTCCAGCATTTTGCATGTTTCTTAGAAAACATTTGGAAGGTGGAATAATTAACACAATATATCAAAAAGAAAATGATCGTGTGATTGTTTTTGAAATAATGAAAAGAAATGAACTTGGTGATCTATCAATAAAGAATCTTATTGTAGAAGTTATGGGAAGACATTCTAACCTAATAATTACATCAAGTGATTTCAAGATAATGGAGTCTATTAAACATCAAATGCCTTTCGATGGAAATGAGCGCACTCTTTTTCCAGGTGCAATATACGAATTTCCTTGTACAGAAAAGTTAAATCCCTACAATGAAAATGAAAGAAATACATTTTTAAGTAATCCAGATAACATCAATTATCAGAACATATTATCAAATTTCATGGGGTTTAGTCCTCTAATAACAACCGAAATAATGTACAGATTTGAGAGTTCGAACATCCCTATGAAAACTATATTTTCAAACATATTATCAGAAAGCAGCCCTGTATTAATATCAAGTAATCGAGACCATTTTTATTATACGGATATACAAAGTATAAAAGGTGGCAGAATAAAATTCGAGAATGTTAACAAGCTTGTTGATAGGTACTATTATGACAAAGATACTATTGATATAATAAAACAGAAATCAAAGGATACGGTAAAGTTCATTAAAAACTATATTTCGCGATTAGATAACAAAATTGATAAACTAAATACTGATCTAAGAAAGACAAAAAAAAGAGATATATTAAGAATCAAAGGTGAATTAATTCAAGCGAATTTGCATCTTATAAATAAAGGTGACAGTAAACTATCATGTAATAACTATTACACAAACGAGCCAGAAATAATTGAATTGAATAATAAGTTATCCCCAATAGACAACAGTAAGAAGTACTTTAAAAAGTATAAAAAATTAAAAACGAGTATTCCACACATAGATAAGCAAATAATTAGCGCAAAATTAGAGCTTAGATACTTTAACCAGTTAATGCAGCAAATTGAAAATGCTTCATTAAAGGATATTGAAGAGATAAAGGATGAACTAGTAGACAAAAAGTATATAAAACGTTCACTTAAACATAAAAAGAGAAAAATAAAGCCTAACTTCGATACCTACTATGATAATTTGGGTATCGAGATCCTAGTAGGTAAGAATAATTTACAAAATTCCCATATCACTCACACAGTAGCTAGGCACAATGAGATTTGGTTTCACGTAAAAGGTGCCCCCGGAAGTCATGTGGTCACCCGAAAAGTATTCCCACTAGAAGAAGAGACAATACGTACAGCAGCACAACTCGCTGCATATTTCTCGAAGATGAAAACATCAAGTAGTGTTCCTGTCGATTATCTAGAAATTCGTTACATAAAGAAAATTCCTGGTAAAATAAATAGTTTTGTAACATACAAAAATAACAAGACGATATACATCGATCCTGATGAAAGTTTCATATTAAATCTACGAAAAAAATAGAACTTTTTTTATAAAAGTTCTATTTTTATTTATCAATTTATCAATGTCAATTAAATACATCAATCAAAAACAGTGAGTTTTTATAGGTCATGTACATCATAAGGTTACCATTCCTATTATAAAGGCCTTAATTATTTTTAAAAACTAGATACAAATAATTGGTCAAACAGCTTTGATACCTTTATACATAGAAACCAAAATATTTTCTGAGCCTTTTAGAGCACACCGTTAGTCATTATTCTATATTTCATCTTCATTTTGAAATCCATATGTTCTTTCTAAATAGGCATACAGGAATGATATTCCTAGCAAAACAAAACCAAGAATGAAGTAAGTTCCCATTTTTACATACTCAGAGAACTCTTGAGTGTAGAAATCATATATAAAGAATTTTATTAGTGAGAAATAGATTGCTGCCAACCCAATTTTTCTAACCTTTGTCCATCCACTCTTAAAGCCATATAGTATAGCAACAGATGATGAAATCATGAAGTAACTCGACAGTATTACTTTGTCAAATTCAATATTTAAATAGTAATGAATGAATAAACTTTGGATAACAACTCCAATTAGGAACATAAATATAAATAGTACCTCTTCATAATCCTCTGTTTTATAGTAATCATATAGTTCTTCCAGTGCTTTAACAACATAAATATTAACACCTAAAACATATACAAATTTAAACACATCTCCAAAATATATGAATCTGTGGTCAAAATACTTGAAGTTTATTACTACTATAAAAATTAATATTAGAATATTCAAAAATATTATTAATTCTTTGTGTAAATCTTTTACTTTAAAGAATTTCAGGTTTAATAACCATCGATATCCAATAAAGAATAGTACAACACTAGTTAACGCTACTGAACTATCTAATCTTAACCCTTCTCTAGATAAAGTTGCTACCAAAGGTGCTATTAGAAGTATCCCAGCTAAATTTAACACCATATTATCTTCAGTATGATCAATTTGTTTGTATCTGTAAAATAGATAGTTAACGCCATATATCAGTATAACAAACGCCAAGTTCACCATTAACATTCCAATATCATTGAAAGTGAAATCACCTATAGATGTAAAGTAGATCAAACTAAACAATCCTCCTACACCTATTAATATGTAAAATAGCTTTTTATGCATATCATATTTTGTAAGCTTAGATATTCCATAGAATATTAACACTTCACTAAGTAAAATGATATTTCTAATATAATGACTATATAAAGCCGTAATACCTTCACTACTATTTCCATGCGCAGCTGTTAAAGCGAAGATAATCAATATTGTCGTGATTACTAATGAGTACATATTTAGATAAGGAGAATCTTCTTGTTTGTTTCTAATAAATAATAAAATATACATAGGAACGAAAATCGTTGCGATTATCAGAGTTATATACGACCCGTTCAATAATATTCCCGCTTCAAACAAACTAAATCTAATTGCGATACCTGTTAGAATTAGTATTGCAATAGAAGCTAAAGTGATAATTATTGATTGAACCCAATTTCCTTTTAAAATATGGGTTAAATTAATAAGATATATAAAGAATATATTTAGTCCCAAATATAACATTACTATATAAGTGCTACCTGATCCAGCTAATATACTCGATATTGTGAAAACAAATAGTCCCAGTGTTATCAAAGAAGTTGTAAACGAGACTTGTTTCCCTTCTTCTCTTACATATTTGGTAAAATACAAGTACGAAATACCAGCAACACCTAGAACTAGTACTGTTATTAGAATCATATCAAAGATTGATATATCAAGTTGAAATGAAGCAGTTAACTGCGTAAGTACTACTGTATAATAGAATAACATTAATAATGAATCTAAAAAATCATATCTCCTTTTATAGAAATAACCAAATACAATTGCAGTTAAACCTATTGAACTTACAAAATACATTGTAGAGCTCATTAACTCATACTCAAATTTACCGAGTAAGAATGCGAGGTATAAAATAAATACACTGACACCATAAAATACATTATTAAATACATTACTCTTTCTTTTTTCAAAGAAATATCCTAAACCACCAGAAGAAATCCCAATTCCTAATATCAAGACAAATCTTCCTACATCATTTAGCCATCTAATGTACGCCATACGTCCAAAAGTAACAATCCCTAAAAAGATAAGAACAACAGCAATTTTAGCAATAACATTCTTCCCTAAGAAAAACTCTGTTATTGACTGCCTAGTAGCCTCTCTTTTTGCATCTTTGATTTTTTGTTCTTCTGATTTCTCCGGAAAAACATATTGCTTACGAGGCCTAAACTCAGGTGGTTTTGCAATAGTTTTTTCCTTTACAATTGTCTTTTCCTTAAAAATAACTTCTTTTTTAAACACAGTTTCTTTAGTATTATAAATTTCAGGTTCTGCTACCTTACTTTTTACTTCAATTGATTCCTTTAAATTATTAACTTCCGTTTCCAATTCAAGAATCAAGTCATTTAACTCTCTTTGTTTGTCTAAGACTTTAGCGGTCTTTTCAATAACTTTTTTTACACTCATAATGCCCTCCTTCAAACTATATCTAGTAATAATTATTATGGTTAAGCCTTCTAGCTCATATTGTCATATTCATTTCTTAAATACGTATATAATTTGGTATTCGAACTATATTTGTTACATTATTAGTATAATATAGTTTGCAATAAAATAATAGTGTGAATCATACGATCCACACTATTTACTACTACGATAATAGCCTAAACTTGATGCTACAAGGATAAATATCATGAATAAATAATAAGGTTCAATCTCAATATCTAATACATTTTCAACAAATCCAACAGCCAAAATAGACACTACTATAATTAATAAAATTTTTAATGCTTTTTTCATTTAATGACCTTTGTTTACAATTTCTTTTTGAACCATATTTATAAATTCATCCACACTTACAGTTGTTTGTTCTTTCTTACCAAACTTACGATAAGTAACTAAGTCTGAACCTACCTCATTATCTCCAACTACTAATTGATAAGGGATTTTGTTAGTTTGTGCATCACGAATTTTGTATCCTAATTTTTCATCACGTAAATCAAGTTCACTTCGTAAGTTATAATCAATAAATAAATCATTAAGTTTTTTGGCATATCTTGTATGAGCATCTAAACTAACTGGTATTAACTTAATTTGTATTGGAGCAAGCCATGTTGGAAATGCTCCTTTATATTGTTCTAACAAGATACTCATCAAACGTTCCCAAGTAGATATTAACCCACGATGGATTACTACAGGACGATGTTTTTCACCATCACTACCAATATAAGTTAAGTCAAATCTTTCTGGAAGTAAGAAATCTAGTTGCACTGTAGACATTGTAATAACATGTCCCATTGCTGTACGTACTTGAATATCAATTTTAGGTCCATAAAAAGCTGCTTCACCTTTCATCTCTGTATATTCAATATTTTCTTCAGCAAGTAGTTCTATTAATAATTTCTCAGCTATATCCCATAATTTATCGTCATCATGGAATTTGTCTTTCGATTTATCTCTTAAAGCTAATTCTACGTACTCTATTTCTAAATCAAGATCTTTTATTGCTTGTAATATTAGATTATAAGCATCTAAAACTTCTTTTTTTATTTGATCTTCTCTAACAAACAAATGAGCATCTGTTAAAGTCATTGCTCGAACACGTTCTAATCCACTCAAACTTCCACTAGCTTCGTAACGATGTTGCGTAACGATTTCAGCATAGCGGATAGGTAAATCACGGTAACTACGTAAATCTGATTTGTAAACAATCATATGATGAGGACAACTCATTGGACGTAAAACAAATGTTTCGCCATCTCTTTCCATTGCTGGGAACATATTATCGCGGTAATGAGCCCAATGTCCACTAATCTCATATAAACGTTTAGTCCCTAATGCCGGAGTACTAATATGTTGGTATCCTGCTTTTCTTTCAAGTTTATAAACATAGTCTTCTAGTACTTTTCTAACTGTATATCCATTAGGAAGCCATAATGCTAACCCTTGTCCAGCATCATAACTTAATTCAAATATTTTTAATTCTTTACCAAGTTTACGATGATCTCTTTCTTTACGTTCAGCTAATACTTTAATATGTCTTTTTAAGTCATCGTCACTAAACCAAGCAGTTCCATAAATTCTTTGTAGTTGTTCACGATTACTATCTCCACGCCAATAAGCACCTGCTAAACTTAACAGTTTAAAAAATCTGATGTTTTTAGTGCTCCCAATATGTCCACCACGACATAAATCAGTAAATTCACCTTGGCTATATAAACTAATAATTTCACCTTCAGGTAAATCACTAATTAATTCAACTTTATATTTATCATCTTTAAAAAATGCAAGAGCTTCATCTTTAGGAAGTTCACTTCTTGTTATTACTGTTTGCTCTTGTGAAATTCTCTTCATCATTTTTTCAATTTTGATTAAATCTTCTTCCTTAATTGTCTCACCAGCATCAATATCATAATAGAATCCTTCTCGAATAGCAGGTCCAACACCAAATTTAGCATTTGGATAAATTCTTTTAACAGCTTGAGCTAATAGATGCGCTGCACTATGGTTTAAAACTTCAAATGCTTCTTGATCCTTCTTAGTTACAATCCTAATTTCAGCATCTTCCAAAATAGGTCTATTAAGATCAAATAGCTCCCCATTCACATATCCTGCAACACTTTGTTTTCTTAAACCTGATGATATACTACCCGCAATTTGTTCAATACTAGTTCCTTTATCAAATTCTTTTACATTGCCATCAGGAAATTTAATTTTTATCATATTAATACCTTCTTTCATTCAATTTGTAATAAAAAATCGTCCTTAAAAATAAGGACGAATTATCTCCGTGGTACCACCTTTGTTCCTAGTAAACTAGGCACTCTATCTTGTAACGAAAGATTTACGGGAATCTTTTTCAAGTCCTACTCAAAGGGAGTAATTAATAGTCATATATAGTAGTTTCCACCATTCTACCTCTCTAGTAAATATGCATTTTATTAATTGTGTCCTTGTCATTGTATTTCAATAATAATTATATAACTTTTTCAATGTTTGTCAAAGGTTTTTACATTTCAATTTCTTCACTTAAAGATTTAATTCTAGCGTCAATACGTGCTGCTTTCATTAACTCAGCTTTTTGATTGTTAGAAACCATATAACTTATTAATTCTTTTTGGGAAACGTTAGAAGTGAAAAATGTTGGTCTTTCATCAAGTAATCGATGTTGTAAGATAGGTCCTAGCACTTCATCTCTAACCCAGCTTGATTGTGATTCTCCACCCATATCATCAAGCATAAGTATCTCAATAGTTTTTAATTTTGATATCATAGCTTCTAGAGTGTTATTACCAATTCTAGATTTTAGTTCTCTGACTAAGTCAGGATAATAAGCAATAATTACTTTTACTCCTCGTTTCGATAATTCATTAGCTAAAGCAGCTATAGAATACGTTTTACCTTTTTGATATTGTCCAAAAATGTATAACCCTTTTACACTTTCACCATTCATATATAGGGTAACGAAACTGGTTAATTTATTATGAATAAAAGGACGATTTTTACCTTTACTAAAATCATAGTCTTCTAAACTAGCTTCATAAATCATTTTTGGCATATACATTGCATCAATCAAACTCTCTTGAGTTGCTTTTTCTCTTCTAAAAGCTGAATAAGAACATTCTCTATAAAACGAATAAACTTTACCCTCAAGAAACTTAATTACCGGTTCATACCCTGTTAAATCCTGAGTACACTCCTTTAATTCAGCACAGTTTTTACATTTATCATTTTCGATTTTAAAATTTAACAGTTTTGATAAATTCTCTTCAATAAAACTAGTGTTTAGATCATTTTTGATAAAGAATTCTCGTAGGCTTTCATCTTCAACTAACAAATCAACTAATTTTTCTCTATCTATATTTTGATGTCCATATCTAATTTTTTCCAAATTAATCACCTACCTATTTTTCATGTATTCGTCAAACCAATCAGATTCAACGTCTTTTGGTATTAAATTTTTACCTTTTGGTTTATTTTTGTGATTCTCTAATCTTGTTTGTCTATTCTTGATTACTTTAATAGCGTCATCTATATTATTAACTTTTTTTCTTTGCCATTCAATTGCGATTTTATCAAAATAATTGTATGAAGGAAACTCTTCAAGTAAGCCAATAACATAAACAAGTAAGAAGTTAATTACCTCAATTTTAAATTCGTAGTTATCAATTAGTTTCTCAACTACTTTAAGCTCAGTTACTGATGGCTTTCCATTAGATAAAATTGCTAATATTATTGAAGGAGTGTCTGTTTTACATCTATTAAGTAGTTCTTCATAAGAAACAGCCTCTTTCTTATTTTTAATTTTAGTTTCTTCAAATATTGTCTCACGTTCAAATTCAAACCATTTACGTGCGTTATAAGATAGTTTTTCAATATCGATATTACGATTTTTATCTACACTATCCATAAATACTTTTTGCATTGTAAATTCATCAAGATTATAAACATATGAAATATTCATTATCTTTTCTTTAATAGCTTTTGAGATTTTTCTTCTATCAACAAAGTTTTTAGAAAGTCCATCGATAAAGATTTCAAAATTGAAAGAATGATTTATATGAAATTTAGCTTTTGATTTCGATATAAAATCATCATTAGTTTCAATTGGTCTTGGTAATGATTCAAACACTTCATCAAAGTTAGTAGTAATATTTGTGAATCCTTCTTTTTCACTTTTAGAAATACGGAATAAATTAACTAAATCATCAAAATTTTCTTTACCAAGTCTTGAGAATAGATACGCTCCTAAGCTACCGTCTTTAATAAACTCTTCAGCGCTTAATGGAGCCTTTAATTCATATAAGAATATATCCTCATTTTTATAAGCTACTAATAATCCGATTGCTTCTAATTTTTGTCTTGCACGTAAAAACTGTTTAGGAGAAATTCTCATTATATCATATACCTTTAAGTGTAAATATTCCGGACTTTTTAGTCTAGCTCTTTCAATTAATGACCATAATGTTAAATAAAGTGTGAACGCGTCACACCCTAATAATGGTTGATAAAGCAATGTAATAACATTACGTTCATCTAAATCCAAGTTCTGATAAGTTATTAGTTTAAACTTATCTAGTCCGTTTAATTCCATATGTAAATCCTCCTAAGGATGTAAGCCAATACCTTTAAAATCTAGTTCTTTGTTTAAATAAGCGTAAAATTCTACTATCTTTTTCAAAGGACGATTAAACCCCGCAAGACCATATTGCTCTACTTTAAGATCAATACATGTTTCAATTGATGATACTTGTACTAATGAAACAATTATATGAAAATTACTTCCTTGAATAAAGATTTCTTTATAGACATCATCAATTTTCTTAACTTTTGCATTTATCTTATTAACATATTCTGTAACAACAGCTTTTGCTTTACGATAATTTGTTTTGTAATATCTTGAACGTAATTCAATTACAGAATGCAACTCTTTTGTTTCTGCTATATTACTTAAAAAACTCATTACTCCCATTATTACACCTCTAAATCTTCTAATATTTTAATAAAATCTTTTTTTGTATTAAGAATCGAATACGAATTATTAATAACATAATCCGCTAAATCCACCTTTTCATTAAGTGGTATTTGGGCGTTGATTTTCATTTGCGCATATTCTTTAGTAATAACATCTCTAGATGTCAATCTCGACAACTGTTCTTCTGGCTTTGTATAAACAACAATTGTTTTATCAACAATTCTATGATAGTCTGTTTCAAATAATAACGGAACATCAACAACTAATATCTTTGTACCAAGCTCACGATGTTTTTCAATTTCATTATCAACTATGGTTTTTACCATAGGATGTACAATATCATTTAATTTTTTTCTCTTTTGAACATTTGCAAAAATAATTCTGCCTAATTTTTTCCGATTTATTTCCTTGTTTGTTAATAAAATATCGTTAGAAAAAAATTTGATTATCTCATTGTAAGTCTCTGTTCCTTTTTTTTGTAAATTACGAGCTATCAAATCAGTGTCTATTAAGGGAATACCTTCATCTTTAAACATTCTAGCTACAGTTGATTTCCCTGATGCTATACCACCAGTTAACCCTAAAATCAAAGTCATACTATACCTCCTTAATCTTCCATGAGAAAATTATAACATATATTCCATAAAGTAAAAAGAAGCTGATATCTTCTTTTTATGTTTTATTCTTGGCATTTTGGACAATAGTAGGTTCCCCGTCCATTGACCTTTATTTTTTTTATAATAGTGTTGCAAACAGGGCAAGGTAAGTCTTTTTTTGTATGAACATTTAACTCGTTTTGAAAACGCCCAGTAACTCCTAAACTAGATGTATAACTTCTAATGGTTGTTCCACCTAATTTAATCGCTTTGTTCAATACTTTAACACTATTATCAATCACTGCTTTTATTTCTTTTTTTGTAAGCGTGTTAGCTCTTTTTGTTGGATTAAGTTTTGATGAAAATAGTACTTCATCAACATAGATGTTTCCTAGACCAGTAATTATTGTTTGATCAAGTAGTACTGTTTTAATTGCAGTTCCTTTTTTTTGTATTTTTTTTTGTAAATAAGTTACTGTAAGTTCCTTATTGAATGGCTCTGGGCCTAATTTTGTTATTGGACTGTTGATATAAACATCTTTTGTAGGAATTAGATCCATTGTCCCAAATTTCCTTGTATCATGATATCTAAGAGTATCTCCATCAGTAAAATAGAAGATAATATGTTCATGCTTTTCTTTTGGCATATCAGCATTTTTTATAAAGTATTTTCCTTCCATTCTAAGATGGGATATTAACGATATTTCCCCAAAATTAAAAATCAAGTACTTACCATATCTATCAATTCTTTCTAGCACTTTATTTTCTAGACTATGTTTAAATTCTTCAATACTAACATTTCTAACTATTTTAGTGTAGAAAACATCAATATCTCTTATTGTCTTACCTATTATTAAATTACTTAATGCTTTTCTAACTGTTTCAACTTCTGGTAGTTCTGGCATTACTTCATTTTGTTATGATGAACCAATGATTCATCATACCTTATTGTTACTTTTTTATCGTTTTTAGGATGACCTATCGCAATCATACTAAAAGCTGTTTCATTAGTTATATTAAGTAATTTATTTATATATGTGTATCTTTCTTCTAGTGGGTACACACCAATCCAAACAGCACCTAAATTTAAGTTTACTGCTTCTAGTAATATATTTTCAGTTGCGGCACTACAGTCTTGTGGTCTCATTAGTGGTGATTTATCAGACTTTTTCATTACAACAACGATACATAAAGGAGCATGTTTAATCATCCAAGCACCTTTTGAAGCTATTGATAATTGTTCTTTTATCTTTTCATCTTGAACAACTATGAATTCCCACGGTTGTTGGTTATGAGCGCTTGGTGCTTGCATTGCAGCAGTAAGCATTTTCGTAATATCTTCTTCTAGAATTGGTTCACTTGTAAATTCTCTTATACTTTTTCTTCTCAATATTAAACTCATAGTTATTCCTCCGGATTGACATGAACACTTACGTGACATATTTTTTCACTTTCCATTAGTTTTTCATGAACTTCAGTAGCAATATCATGTCCTTCTTTCACTGTGATATCACCCAACGTTTTTATTTCAACGATTGCTTGATAGTATGGACCATATGAAATCATATCCAACTTATCAACATCGATTACACCTTTAACTTTTCTAATATCTTCCTTATACCCTGCACAAATTTCTTCTTTAACTGTTTTCCCTTGTAAGCTGTGAACTGCATCCAAAATTATTACAATCCCAATACGGATAATAAATAGCGCGATTATTATCGATGCTATTTTGTCTCCTTTTGTTAAAAAGGATACATTGAAATAGTCACCAATTAGTACTGAAATAACTCCTACGAATACAACGGCACTACTTATTACATCACTAAGTGATTCTTTACCTGAAGCTGATATTATTTCACTATCAGTTTCAAGTCCTTTATTTATTAGATATTTAGCTAGTATCAGTTTAATTACTACTACAAATAAGATTACTACTAAACTTAAAACATTTGGGACAGTTGTTAAATTATTAAAACCTTCTATAACTTCCTTACCTAAATTATAAGCCACTATAACAATTGATATTCCTAGTAGTAAACTTAAAACATATTCAAATTTCCCATGTCCAAAAGGATGGTCATCATCAGCTGGTTTCAGACTGTGTCTTATTCCTAAGATAACAAAGATATCACTTAGTAAATCACTAATACTATGAATCCCATCAGCTATTAGCGCAACACTACCAAATATGATTCCACTTACTATTTTTAACACTACTAAAAAGATATTAACTAAAAAACTCTTAATCATTATTTTTTGATGTTGCATAAGGTTTCCTCCTTATTTTGTTTCATATAAATTATTACCTAAAGCTGCATCTACTTTTAATGGCACAAGTAACTTAACACAATTTTCCATTGTATCACTTACTAATTTTTCCATTAAAGCAACTTCGTGTGAATCTATATCAAATACTAATTCATCATGAATTTGCAGCAATAATTGTGATTTACAATTTTGTTTTTTCATCTCTTTATCAATTTCAATCATCGCAATCTTCATTATATCAGCTGCACTACCTTGTATAGGTGCATTCATTGCATTTCTTTTCCCAGCTTCTTTTTGCATATAAACACTAGAATTTAATTCTGGTAAATATCTTCGACGGTTATATAGTGTTTCAACATACCCTAGTGCTGTAGCATCCTTAATGACTTTATCCATAAACGATTTAATACCTGGAAATTGTGTATAATATGTTTTAATAAACCTTTCAGCTTCTTTAGGACCAATATTGATTTCTTCACTTAGTCCCCATGCACTTTGGCCATAAATAATTCCGAAGTTAACAGCTTTTGCTTGTCTTCTTTCTAAAGAAGAAATTTCTGTTTTTTCAAATATCTGTTGAGCAGTTTTCTTATGAATATCTTCATTATTATTAAATGCTTCAATTAATACTTCTTCTTTAGCCATATGAGCAAGAACACGAAGTTCAATCTGCGAATAATCACATGCTAATAATTTATTCCCCGGTTTCGGAATAAATACTTTTCTAATTTCTCTACCTAACTCGTATCTTATCGGAATATTTTGGAGATTAGGTTCAACGCTACTTAAGCGCCCAGTTGAAGTAAAAGCTTGACGGTATATTGTATGTATTTTCCCATCTTTTAGTACTGAATTATCTAACCCAACTATATAAGTAGAATATAATTTCGTTAATGTTCGGTAACTCATTACTTTATCAATTATTGGATGATGATTTTTAAGTTTATTTAAAACATCTACATTAGTTGAATATCCCGTTTTTGTTTTTTTAGCAAATGGCAACTGTAGTTTATCAAAAAGAATTTCACCTAGTTGTTTTGGAGAAGATATATTAAATTCAAATCCTGCTAGATCATAGATTACTTCTGTAAGATTATCTATTTTTTCTTTAACTTCTTTGTTTAAATCACCAAGCTTATTTCGGTCTACTAAAATACCATTAAATTCCATTTCCGCCAAGATACTAGCCAAAGGAAGTTCGATGTCTTTAAATAGTTTAAATTGATTATTGTCTTTTAATGCTGTAATTAAAGACTCTTTTAGTTCTTTAATAGCAACAGCTTTTTTTACAGCGTATACTTGATATTTTTCTGATTCAGGAATATGATATTTTGCTCCTTTAGAATAAACTTCTTCTAAATATGAAACATCGTCATATTCAAAATTACTAACAATAACTCTAAAATCATCTTTTGTATTATTAGGATTCAATATATATGCTGCTAATAATAAATCAAATTCTACACCTTTAATATCATATAGATCATTCATTAAACAAACACGCATCATCTTTACATTGAATACATTTTTCTTTATCTTATCATCACTTAAGAACATTTGAAAACTAATTGATTGGTGCAATAAATCATAAGGCACAAAGAAATTACCTTTTTTATTAACAACCCCAAAACCTAGTGTTTTTGCTAAATGATAGTAGGGATTAAATGTTTCAAAAGTAATATAACTATCATCAAGTAAAATATCTTCTAAATCATAGATATTATCAATCACTTGATATTTAAAATCTTTCTTTTTTCGTGGTTTTTTCTTATTAAATCTCTTAATTAGCGAATGAAGTTCCAACTCTTTATAAAAAGCCAGCATTTCTTCTTCATTTACGCCTTTATATTCAACCTCATCTAATGTAAATTCAAATTCAACATCTGTTTTTATAGTTGCAATTTCTTTACATAAAATAGCGTCTTCAAAGTACTCTCTGATTCTTTCACCAAGTTTACCTTTTATCCTGTCTTTATGTTCTAAAACGCCTTCTAATGTTTGATATTCTTTCAATAATTTAACAGCTGTTTTTTCTCCTACACCTGGTATTCCTGGTAAATTATCTGAACTGTCGCCCATAAGTCCCTTTAAATCTGTAATTTGGTTAGGTTTTACTCCCATACTCTCAACTAAGTATTCAGGTGTATAAGACGTATAGTTTTGCATTCCTTTTTTACTTGCTCTCATACTTACTTTATCATTGATCAGTTGTAACATATCTTTATCATTACTTATAATCTCGATTTTATCGAATTGATCATAATATGCTTCTGAATAAGTCCCTATAATGTCATCTGCTTCAATTAAAAATATCTCTCGTTGTTTTACTCCTAAAACATCTAAACTTTTCTTAATTAAATCGATTTGGCTTCTAAATTCCTCAGGCATTGGCTTTCTTCCTGCTTTATAATCACTAAATTTGTCATGTCTAAATGTTTTACCACTTTTATCAAACGCTACTAATATATGTGTAAAATCTTCTTTTAAAACTGAATTTATCATATTAACAAAACCAAAAACAGCGTTAGTATATTGTCCTTTTGAGTTTTGCATTAGATTTCCACTATATGCCGTTCCATAATAAGCTCTAAACATTATGTTCGATCCATCTATTAAGATAAGTTTTTTCATATTTTCCACCTCTGTTTGCTTATTTCTATTTTACCATAAGTAAGCCCTAAAAGATAAAAAAAACACTCAGTAATCTGAGCATTTATTTACTTAGTGCTTCTAAATAATTAACGATATCCGAAACTTTTTTAATTTTCGCTGCTTCATTGTCAGCAATTTCAACTTCAAATCTTGATTCAACTTCCATAATTAATTCGATAGCATCCAATGAATCTGCTCCTAAATCTTCCGAAATATCTGATTCTAATTTGATAGTATCTTCTTCAATACCTAACTCTTCAGCAATAATTCCTCTTACTTTTTCAAAAACCATTGTTTCACTCCTCCAGGGTATAATTACCACTATTATAGGCTTTATAAAGACTTTTGTCAATCGCTTACACTGTAATAGTTAAGAATACTAAGAAAAAGAGACCGAAGTCTCTTTTTTTTATCATTTTTGATTCTTATTATAGATAACCACTAAACCTTTTAGAAGCAATAAATCATCATAAATTATATCATGATTTATAAGGTCTCTCATAAATCTTGATGCTCCTCCAGTAATAATTACTTTTGGATCAGTATTATATTGTTTTTTAATTTCTTCAATCATTCCTTTTATCATTAAACTATTTCCATATAACAATCCTGAATTCAAACAATCAATTGTATTAGTCGCTAATATTTTTGTCGGTGTTTTAAATTCAAACTGGCTCAATTGTGATGCTTCTCCAATTAAAGCATTTTTTTGTGTTATTAGTCCTGTTGTAATTGCTACTCCCTTTATAATCTTATTTTCAATATAAGTAAAAGTAGTTGCCGTTCCCATATCAACGATAATCGCATCATCTCCATAATGCTCGATAACTGCTGCAGCACTAGAAACTAAATCTGAACCAACCTCTTTAGGATTATCGACAATAATTCTAACACCTGTTTTTACACCAGGTCCAATAAAAGTTGGTGAAATATTCAAGTATTTAATTGCTAAGTTCTTAATAATTATATTAAGTTCTGGAACAACACTTGAAATTATAATATCTTTAGCATCAATAATAACATCTTTAAATAAAACATAGTATTCATCAATTGATTTTGTTTTATCAGTATTATAGCGATATGTAGTACCCATATGTCCATCGTATCTAGTTATAACAATGTTAGAATTTCCAATATCAATTAAAACAATCATATTATCACATCCATTTTATTTTATGTTAAGTGCAACTTTTAATCTATTAACAACAGGAGCACCTACAAGAGCACAAACAATTACTTCTAATAATGAGTTAACTAAGACAATCGTCATTAGGAATCCAAAGAAGCTGCTTCCTCCAATGAAGTAATTAGCTACATAATCGATAACGCCTAATGTACCTTCTCTTGTTAATTCTTCTGCAATACCATAAATATCAAAATACCAATAGTTAATACCACAAATATATAGAAGTGTTATAACAAGTGCCGAATGGATAATTGTCATTGATGAAAAGAATAAAACATCTGCCGTTAATTTGTTTCCAATTCTTTTTTTGAAGAATTGAAGTACATCATATGCAAAGAATCCTACTAAGAATCTTGGCAATACACTAACAAGTGGATTAGTAAAAATAGGATCTAACAACCCTGTTGGACGAGTGAATGCAACAAATAATGATGTTAATCCGAATACTAGTCCTAAAAATCCTCCAACACGACGACTTCCAAAGTATGCCCCAATAAATACTGGGATATGAATAATCGTTAAACCTACCATTGGTGTAATAGGTATATACCCTATGTTAGGAACAAGTCCCAACACGAGAACAACTGCAGTTAAAACAGCAGTTAGGGTAATTTCTCTAGTTCTTGAATTAGTCATTTTTTTCTCCTTTTTAGGCCCTTAAAGGGTCCCATAATTTGAATTTATGTTTAATTTTAATTAAACGTTAGCTTTAATTTGTTCAACTGTTTTATGGTTAAACATTTTGATAATTTTATAAGCGATTTTTTTAACTTCTTTATAATCGTCAATACTAATCATCGATGTAGTTGAATGAATATATCTTGCTGGCATTCCAATTGTCGCTACTAAAGTTCCACCGTTAGCTAATTGAACGCGTGCAGCGTCAGTTCCACCCATAGATTTATAATATTGAAATTTGATTCCATCTTCTTCTGCTGCTTTAATAATAAATTCTTTCATTCCTTGATGCATTATAGCACGAGGATCATAAAATCTCAGTAAAAATCCTTTACCGATTTTACCACTTACATCGTCTCCCTCAAAAGAATCAGCACATGGGCTACAATCAACAGCGATAAAGACATCAGGTTTTATAAGTCCAGCTGCTGTTTTAGCTCCCCGTAGTCCAACTTCTTCTTGAACGGTTGCTCCTACATATAATTCACACTCTAAATCTTCTTTTTTAATATCACGAGCAATTTCTAGACTCATACCACAACCAAAGCGATCATCCCATGCTTTACTAAAGAATTTTTTACCATCTTTTGAAACAGTGTAGTTATTATGAGGAACAACTTGTTGCCCAATTTTAACTCCTAGTTTTTCAGCATGTTCTTTATCATCTGCGCCAATATCTATTCTTAACTTATTAAACTCTATTTTTTTAGGTGTTTCATTACTTCCTCTTGATAAATGAGGAGGTTTTGAAGCAGTAACTCCCGGTATTGTTTCTAACTCATCATTAACAATGATATCAAAATGCTGACTTAAAAAGACATCACCATGAACTCCTCCTAAATTAGAGATTTTTATAAGCCCTGTTTTTTCAATTCCTGTTACAATTGCACCAACTTCATCCATATGTCCTGCAATCATAACTTTTGGTCCATTATATCCTTTATTTATTACACCAAAGATACTACCTAAACGATCTTCTACAATTTCTTCAACGTAAGGTGTTAAATGTTTTCTCATATAATCTTTAACTGGTTTCTCAAAACTTGGTGCCCCAGGTAAATCTACTAACTCACGATATAATTTATCCATTTTGTTCCTCCTTGAATTTTGCAACTAATTTATTTATTTTAAATCCTTGTTTACTAAATTTTTCTTCAAACTCCGTCATTATATTATCATTATTATCACTACTATGTAAATCATAATTTAGACTAATTATTTCCATTGGATAATCTTTAATACTTTCTACTGAATAGTTAAACAAATTGATATTATCAGTTTTAAAGTGAATTTCCCCATTTAAAGGTAACAACTCCTGATACATCTTTAAGAACTTACGATGTGTCAATCTCCTTTTAGCATGACGATCTTTTGGCCAAGGATCACTAAAATTTAAATAAATTCTATCAAAAGAATTACTATTAAACAACTTCTTTAAATCAATAGCATCTGCTCGTAACAAAAATAAATTATCTAGAGGTTCTTCCATAACTTTTTGTAATGCTTTTACTATTGCACTATCAAATTTTTCAATACCGATAAAATTTATTTCGGGATTTAATTTAGCCAAAGTATATATAAACTTCCCTTTACCCATTCCTATTTCAATATGGATGGGTTGCTTTATAGAAAAAACACTATCAATATCAATTTTCTCATTTAACTTATTATCAAAAATTAATTGTGGATTTCCTTCAATTAATTCTCTAGCATTTTTAACATATCTTAATCTCATTATTTCACCACTTATTTTTTAATTATTTTTAAGAATCTTTCTATAAGATTCGGATCAAACTGAGTGCCAGAGCACAATTTTAATTCCTTAATTGCCTGCTTTTTAGATAAAGCTTTTCTATAAATACGATCATTTGTCATCGCATCATATGCATCACATATTGATATTATTCGTGAATATAAAGGGATTTTTTCACCTTTTAAATTATGAGGATACCCTGTTCCATCATACTTCTCATGATGGTACAAAACAGCAACTGCTATATCCTCATTTTCAATAATATTAGAAATTATTTTATATCCTGATTCACTGTGATATTGAATTTCTTTAAACTCTTTTTCATCTAATGGTCCAGGTTTGTTTAATATTTTATCACTAATAGATATTTTCCCAATATCATGAACATCAGCAACTAATTTGATTTCTTCAATCTCATAATCACGTTTTTTCCCAGTCGATTTTAATAATTCTGCGGCTAAATAGCCAACACGAGAACAATGTTCTTCTGTTTCTTCAGTCTTTTCATGCATTGTCTGCATTATTGTTTCTAAAGCTGTACTTTTACGTGATTTACGTTCTGTAAGTTTACGACGATACATTAAGTTCTCAGCTTGTCTGAAAGCTTCCTCAAATGTTTTAGCTTTTTCAATAAAACTATATCCTAAACTTGCTCCAAACCCAACCCCATAAACTTTCATTTTATGAATTTCTTTTTTTATTTCCGTTTCAATTTTTAGTGGTGAATCTTCATTTGCATTGTGAATCAGAATAACAAACTCGTCTCCTCCAATTCGATATGCATTTTCACTTCCCCCAACAAACGTCAAAATGTTTGCTAATTTAACTAATAATCTATCTCCCTCTAAATGTCCAAAGGCATCATTTATAAGTTTTAATCCGTCAACATCACATATTAAAACACATACATTTGCTTCATAATCTAATGTTTTAGAATATTCTTCAAAATTATTTCTGTTAAATAGCCCCGTTAATATATCGTGATTAGCAAAATATGCAATTTCCTCTTTTTGTTCTTCAAGTTCAGTAATATCTTTTAATATTCCAAATACTCCATGAATTTTTCCAAATTCATCAAATTCACCAAATACAGATGATTGAATATGCCTAATACTATCTTCCTTAATAATTCTATAATTAGATACTACTCCTTCTCTATTTTTTTGAATTTCTTGTGTTGAGTAGTTATATTTCTCTATATCTTCATGATGAACTACACTTTTTATTTGATCGAGATAAATCATATTTGGAATTCCCACGAACTCATCTAGCTCTATTGAGTGGTTAAATTGTTCTTTCTCAAAATCATAATAAAATGTAACTATATTCGCGACTTTCCTTGTTTCTTTAAACATTTTGTTCATTCTTTCAAGTTCTAAGGATTGGCTTTTTTCAATATTAATATCTTTAATAATCCCTTTAATCATAGTCGCATGATTACGCTCTTTTGCTTCAACATACGCAAAAAAACTAATCCAAACATAATCTTTTCTCTTTTCATCAAAAAAACGCATTTGAAGAGTAAGCTCATTACTCCTATTTCTAATTAAGTCTGCAATTCCTTTTTTAATATCACTCAAGTCGGCTCTGTGTGTATGTTTATAAAATTCTTCTAAAAAGACTTCATATGAATCAATATTAATTCCTAAAATATCGATTAAATTATCACTATGATTTAGCGATCTATTCTTTAAGTCAAACTCAAAATAAGCGACTTTTCCTTCACTAAATAATCCACTTACGATATTCTCTTTATCACTTGATGTACCCATATTTATAATCCCGGTTATATCCTTAAAATTAGCTACAAAGCAACGTTCTTTAGACTTGAAAGCATGCACTCTAAAATACTGTTTAAATGCTTTTGTGTAGTTAATAAAAGTTTTTGATTCTCCAGAAGTAACGACTTTGTTATATCTTTCAATCCAAAATGATTCGACACTTGGAAATAGTTCAAGTACTGTCTTCCCTATTATATCTTCTCTCATCATACTAACTGAGTTACAAAATGCTTGATTAACATATAGATATTTGTAATCTATCGGGTTTCCAAAATCATCATAAATCATTTTATGTTCTGCTATTGCGATATCAACCTTATTTAGTAAATCTTCGTGGTATTTTGGATTCATTTTTTCACCCCTAAAATAAAAAGCCTAATTTACATTTATATATCTTAATATTATATCATAATATACTAAAATAATAAACTAAATTAGGCTTAAACACCTATTTGCTAAGTTGGAAAATAGCTTCCATATAAATTGCTGTTGCTTTCAATAAATCTTCTACAAAGATGTATTCATCGATTTGATGAGCTGTATCTTTTCTTCCTGGCATGTTTGGTCCAAATGCGACAGCTTTTTTCAAGCTTCTTGAGTATGTACCGCCACCGATAGTAATTGGTTGATTTACAGTATCCCCAGTATATTTAACATAAGCTTGATATAATGTTTTTACTAAGTCATCATCTCTAGATATATAATGAACTGGCATATCGGTACTTATCTTGTATTTAAAGTGGTATTTCTTAACACTTGCTAATAAGTTAATTTTTGCACTTTCTTTATCCCAGCCTTTTGGATAACGGCAATTAACACCAATTTTAAATTGATTTCTTTCGTAATTATAAACAGCTGGGTTAATCGTGAATTCTTTCATTTCGTTGTCGTAATGATCAATATTTAACTTTTCACCCAAATGATCAAAAGTTAGAAAATCTATAATGTATTTTATAAAATCATTCTCGATATGTTGGTTTAAGAATTCAGCTAATATAAATGCTGCATTAATTCCTAAATTAGGTTGCATTGCATGCGCTCTTTTACCATGAACAATATATTTATCTCCTACGATTTCACCTTTAAGTCCATTAAAAGATAAATGCTTAAGAAACTTATCTTTTAAATCAATACGCAAAGTACATTCTGCATAATCAGGAACAACATTATAACGGTCCCCAGCTTTAAAAGTTATTAATTTAGAATCAGTTGTTTTTCCAGTAATCTCAAATGATAAAATTCCTTTTTCACCATATATTAACGGGAATGCAGCATCAGGAGCAAATCCGATATTAGGCATTTCTTCTGTTTTGAAATATTCTTCAACCCCACGCCACTCTGTTTCTTCATCAGTACCTAGAATAATTCTAACTCTTTTTTTTGGTACGAAGCCTGTATCTTTCAACATTTTTAAAGCATAATAAGCCGCCATTGTAGGCCCTTTATCATCACCAGAACCTCTAGCATATAACTTACCATCTTTAATAATAGGATCAAATGGAGGATTACTCCATCCTACTCCAACTGGCACAACATCTAAATGACATAAAATCCCTAAAATTTCTTTACCACTACCATACTCAATGTGAGCAGCATAATTATTTATATTTTTCGTTATGAATCCATCATTTTTAGCTAAATCAATCATATAATGTAAACCATCATTAATAGCTTTCCCAAATGGTGTTTCACTATTAGGATCATATTTATCTAGAACACTAGGAATTCTTAATAATTCCATTGTTTTTGCCATTATTTCTTCTTTACGACTCATTACATGTTCATAAAAGTCCATAAAACCACCTCTTCAATAATCCAATATACCACTTAAATCCTGTTTTTTCAATAATTATGACATTATTATAGAGAGTGTTTTGAAATCTACCCAAAAATAATGTATAATATATCTTATATTATACTAAAAAATATGATATTACTTGACATATGAGTTATCATTCATATATAATGCAGTGGTATAATGAAATAATTTTATATTATTTTCGAGACTAGCTCTCCTCTGTGTAAGGGAATATTTATTACGAGGTGAAAACATGATTAAAAAAGTTATAATGAAAGGCTTAATATGTTCTAACTGTGCAGGTAGAATTGAAAAAGCTCTTGGTAAGCTTAACTATATAAACTCTGCGACTTTTAACTTTCCGAACCAAGTTATGTTGCTTGACGTAACTGAAGACTACGATGAAGAAGCAGCCGTTTTAGAAATTAAAGAAATTGTTGATTCAATTGAAGATGGTGTTGAAACATATTCATATGATAGAAGACACTTTATGGATACAAAAAAACAAATAGAAACTTACTACTCTTTCTTTATAGGAGTAGCTATTTATGTTATAGGATACGCATTTGAATTTTTTAATGTACCTTGGGCTGATATTTCGTTATATTTTATAGGTTATGTTTTTATTGCTTATAAAATAGCTCGTAAAACTCTTAAAGGAGTTAAAAGAAGAGAATTTTTCGATGAAAATACATTAATGTTTATCGCAACAATTGCTGCGATGTTCTTAGGACATTACTATGAAGCAGCTTTAGTAATTATTTTCTACACCTTAGGAGAATACTTACAACATCAAGCTGTCCATAGAAGTAAACAAGAAGTATCTAGTTTAGTCGACTTAAGAATCGAGTATGCTAATAAGTTAGTAGACGGAAAAATTATTATTGTTGATCCTATGGCTATTGTAAAAGGCGATACAATTGTAATTAAAAACGGTGAAAAAATTCCTGTAGATGGAACTATTATTAAAGGAAACACTTCGTTAAATACCAGTGCCTTAACAGGAGAAGCAAAATTATCAACAGTAAAAATGGGAGACTACGTATTAAGTGGGAACATAAATGTTGGTAGTGTAATTGAATTAGAAGCTAATAAAGAATATCGAGAATCAACTATTTCAAAACTAATTGATTTAATTGAAAACTCTACAAACCATAAAGCAGAGCCCGAACAATTTATTACAAAATTCGCTAAATACTATACACCTGTTGTTACAATAGGGGCATTCCTAATGTTTTTAATTCCGACAATTGTCGATCCAGATAATTATCAAAATTATATTTACAGTGCAGCTATATTTTTAGTAGTTAGTTGTCCTTGTGCTTTAGTACTAAGTGTTCCGTTATCATATTTTGCAGGAATTGGTGCTGCTGCAAAAAAAGGTATTTTATTCAAAGGTAGTTCATTCTTACATATGATTACAAGTGTTGATTCTATAGGAATAGATAAAACAGGTACTCTTACACATGGTAACTTTGAAGTTTCAGAATATACTAATCTTGAAACATTAAAAATTGCAGCAAGTATTGAAAGATTTAGTAATCATCCAATCGCCCTTTCAATTGTTAAACACTATGAAGGTGACTATTATGATTACCGTGAAGTTGAAGAAATCCCTGGATTTGGTTTAGTAGTTACTACAGATGAAGGAAAAATCTTAGCTGGAAATCGTAAATTATTAAACAAACATAAAATAAAAGTTACTGATAAAAAAGTAATGATTGGAAGTAATGTATTTATTAGTAAAAATGGTAAATACATTGGTAAAGTAGTCGTAAGTGACACAATCAAAAACTCTTCAAGAAACGTTATTAGAAGATTAAATAGAGATTATAATATCACAATGTTAACCGGAGATAATCAAGCAACAGCATTAAGTGTTGCTGAAGATTTAGGTGGAATTAATTTTGCAAGTAGTTTATTACCTGAAGAAAAAATCACTGCTTTTAACAACATTGAATCAAAAAGATATAAAATGTATGTTGGTGATGGTATAAATGATGCACCCCTTCTAAAAAATGCTGATATTGGTATAGCCATGGGTAACGGTAGTGAAATAGCTATCGATGTTGCTGATGTAGTTATTATGGGTGAAGATTTAACACTATTAGAACAAGCATTACACATTGCAAGAAAAACAAAAAGAATTGTTTACCAAAATATCATTTTCAGTTTATCAATTAAATTACTATTCTTAGTTCTTGCTGGATTCGGAGAAACCAAAATGATTATGGCTATATTTGCTGATGTAGGTATTACACTATTAGCAGTCTTAAATAGTCTTAGATTAATCTATACAAAGGGGAAATAAAAATGAGTGAAGAAAAAATCAGAAATATTACCGAGACTGTAAAATTATTTAAAATCTACAGTGATTTTACTAGGTTAAGAATAATCGATTTACTTGTTCATAAAGAATACTGTGTTCAAGATATCGCAGATAGCTTAGAAACCAGCCAATCAGCAATAAGTCATCAATTAAAATTACTTCGTGACTTAAAAGTTGTAAAAACAAGAAAACAAGGTAAACAAGTTTTCTATTGTTTAAGAGATAACCATATAAAAGAAATCTTCCTTATTGGTTATTCTCACGCCACAGAATGTAATTAATTCAGGACACAGAAGTGTCCTTTTTTTTATAAAAAAAAATACTGCATCCCCTCGGATGTAGTATTTTTAATGTTTAACTAAAGCGTACTTTTTCTTACCTCTTCTTATTACAGTAAATTGATTGCTGATTGCATCTTCTTTTGTAATAATAAAATCTAAATCATTTACCTTTTCACCATTAATACTAACAGCGTTATTTTTGATAAACTCTCTTGATTCACGTTTACTTGAAGCTAAATGTGCTTCAATTAACAGATCAACAATATTTTTATCTTCAGATATAGTTATTGAAGGAACATCTTTAAAACCATCTTTTATCTCATCAACATTTAAAGATTTAATATCCCCACTAAATAATGCTTTTGAAATGCGAAGTGCACCTTCATACGCTTCTTTTCCATGAACTAATACTGTTAACTCTTCTGCTATTTTATGTTGAGCTAAACGCTGATGTGGTGCTTTCTCAAATTCACTAATAATATTCTTAGTTTCTTCAATACTTTTAAAAGTGAATTTTTTCAAGAAACTAACTGCATCTTTATCCGGAGTATTAATCCAATATTGGAAAAACTCATATACACTTGTTACATTTTTATCCAACCATATTGCTCCACTAGCACTTTTACCAAATTTACTACCATCTGCTTTTGTTAATAAAGGCCAAGTAAGTCCATATGCTTTTTCTTCATGTCCTAATGTTTTTCTTATCAGTTCAAGCCCAGCAGTAATATTACCCCATTGATCTTGTCCACCAATTTGCAACTTACAATTATTTTCTTTATATAAATGCATAAAATCAAGTGATTGAATTACTTGATAACTAAATTCAGTAAAACTAATTCCCTGATCCAATCTTGATTTTACGCTATCTTTAGCCATCATTGAATTAATATTAAAATGTTTCCCAATATCTCGTAAAAAAGTAATAATATCAAATTTACTAATCCAGTCATAATTATTTACAACTTCCGCATCTGGTAAGATATTTTTCACTTGTCTAGTAATTGCTTCCGCATTTTCAAGTGATGTTTTAAGAGTTAATAGCTGTCTCTCAGTATTTCTTCCACTAGGATCACCAATTAATCCTGTTCCACCACCAATAACCAAGATTGGATGATGTCCTCTATCTTGTAATCTTTTTGAGACCAAATATGAAATTAAATGTCCAACATGTAAACTATCCGCAGTAGGATCCGCTCCTACATAAAAGGTAAGCTTCTCTTTTTCTAATGCTTGTTCAATTTCTGGATCTGTGACATCAAAAACAAGATTACGCCATTTCAATTCTTGTAATAAATTCATTTTTTCTCCTCCTATTATTAAAAAAAGTTCGCCCTAAAATAAGGACGAACTAATATATTCCGTGGTACCACCTTGATTCTAGATTTCTCTAGCACTCATTAAGATAACGGGTTTACCGTCTATGCTTTTCACATAGAACTCCGAAGTGTATAAATATCAGTTCACCTTAGTTTTCACCATCCACTAAGTCTCTACTTGTAAACTACGATACTCTCGTCTTCATCATCGCTTTATAAAGTTGTTTTTCTTAAAACAATTGAATGTGGTAATTTAACTACTCTCTCTGCAACTGCTTCTTTATTCATTAATTTAGTTAACAATCTCATACCAACTGCACCTAAATCATATATAGGAACATCAACACATGATAATTGTGGTCTAGCTAATCTAGCATATTTAGTATTTTGGAATCCACAAACACCAATATCTTCAGGAATTCTTGCATCGTTTTCAAATGCAACATTCATAAATGAGATAGCGATACTATCACGAACTGCGATAACACCATCAACTTTATTTTCCTTAAAATATTCATTAAAATGTTCTGTATTAATAGAAATTCTTCCAGAAGTTCTCATTACACGAGGTTCTAAACTAGATTCATTTATAGCTCGTAAATATCCAGACTCTTTTAAATCATTAACCATATATTTTCTAACTGTTGAAACCATATATATATTTTTACGACCTTCTTCAATTAATTTCCTAGTAATTTCATATCCAGCTCTCTCATAATCAATTGAAACTGAAGGAATTTCATCATCACCAGGGAAAAATGTATTTGTTAATACTACTGGTATTTGATATGTATTTTTCACTGTTTTTAAGAATTCATATTGTGTTGGAGAAATTTCATCATTCAAATATAAAATTCCATCTACTTGAGCAGCAATAATCTCTCTTAAAATATCTTCTTCACTTGCATCTTCACTCTCTAAAATATAAAGTAAAATTGAATATTTATATACTCTTGCGATATCAGCGATACCGTTCATCATTTCTGCGATAGAAGCACGTCCCATATCCGGAACAACGACAGCCACAGTCGTACTTTTACGACTTGCTAGTCCCTTAGCAAAAGCATTTGGTTTATACCCTAATTCTTCAATTACTCGTAAAACTCTTTCTCTTGTTTCTGGTTTAACTTTTTCAGGATTATTAATAGCTCTTGATACAGTCGCTAAACTTACACGCGCCGCACCTGCTACATCATAAATAGTTGCTTTACTCATTATAAGCACCCTCTTTCATCACATTGATTATATCATAAGTGAAAATGTTTTCAAGGCAATACACCTAAATAATGAAAACTTTTCATTACTTTTGTGCAAATTGCTCAAAAATAGCATCTTAATCATAATATATTACAATTATAATGTAAGAATTTACATTATAATAAACAAAAACCACCATCAAGGTGGTTAAATGTAATCAATTTTATTAACAATAGGAATCTTTAAAATACCTAATACTAAAGTAAACAAATACTGTGAAGCAAGAAATGCCATAAATACAATATTGTATACATTTACATTACCTTCAAAAATACGTAAGATCATCGCAAGTATATATATAAATAAAGGTGTTTTATAAATTACAAGAAATAAACTATTCGCAATAAGAATTTTCTTAACAAAACCATAAGTTCCATCATCTACAGAAATATATATAGCAGTTATTACTGCCCCTACTGCACTTACCAAAGTAACATCAGCTACTCCCGATGTTACTCCATATCCATTCTCAATAACTTGTAAAAAGAAGATATGGAATGATACTAATGAAATAATTGATAATGTAGAAAGGACTAAATACCTTTTTTGATATCCCTGATATATTACTAAAATAATATAGAAAGGTAAAACAAATAAAGAACTAAATAACGATACCCACATCAAATATACATTAAAATCAATAATGGTTCCGTTTCTATACATAACACTAAGAATTATAAAACTAGCAATTTCTAATACTGAAGCAAGAATTACAATCCCGACTAAATTTCTATTATACACAATATACCTCCTAGTATGATTCCGAATACTTTAGAAATAGAATCATACGATTACTTTACATATTATACCACAAAAAAAACATCATAAAAGATGTTTTTTAAATTAAATATAATCAATTTTTTTAATGATGAGCGACTGGAATATTGTCCAAATTCCAAAGACGAAATATTGCAAGTAAATCATATAAGATAAAACAATATAATACTCATCGTAAGTTGTTCCAAAAAAGACCATAGCCATCGTTTGCACAAACAAATAAACCGGTGTTCTATAAATTAACAACAATAAACTATTGATGATTAATATTGATTTTACAAAACCTCTCGTTGATGGATCAACAGCAATATATATCGCAACAACAAGTCCTGCTACACCAAACACAAATGAGAGATCAGCAAAAATTGAATTTGATTGATTGAACTCCATAAAATATGTGTAGAAAAAGTAAAAAGAAATCAATGTCAATATTGAGAAGATAGAATAAAATAAAAATCTTTTTTGGTATCCTTGGTAAATAATAATGATTATATAGAAAACAGATTTAAACATCACACTAAATAACGAAAACAATTTTATATAATTGTGCACGTTTGGAATATCACCATTATAGTACATCGACCTTAGAAAAAAATAACTAGCAACTTCTAAAGCAAAAGAAAAGATTAGTAATCCAATTAGTAAATTTCTATTCATGATGTTTCCTCCTATCTTAATACCATTAAGCTATTATACCATAATAATCAAAAAACCACCATATTTGGTGGTTTTCATGTTATCTACGTTCTTTAATACGTGATTGTTTCGCAGAAAGTCCTCTGATGTAAAATAGTTTAGCTCTTCTAACTTTACCTCTTCTTAAAACTTGAACATTTTCTACTAGTGGTGAGTGAACTGGGAATGTTCTTTCAATTCCAACTCCGTATGAAACTTTTCTTACTGTGAAAGTTTCACCGATTCCTCCACCTTGTCTTTTCATTACTAATCCTTCAAATACCTGAATTCTTTCTCTGTTACCTTCTCTAATTTTTACAGAAACTTTAACAGTATCTCCAGCTCTAAATACTGGTGCATCAGACTTTTGATATTCATTAGTAATATCTCTTAATAATTGCTGAGACATGATATCAACTCCTTACTTTTTTTGAAACTTGCTCATAAGTAATTTCCAAAGCGGAGCAAATTTATATAGATTTAACAGCGGTAATTATTATAGCATATCATATAATTGAATGCAAGGAGATTTTCAGTTAAATTCTACCTGTTATTATTCTCAACTATATTAGGAATCTTTTCTAATTAGCCTCTTATTCGTCCTTACCTTCTTTTTGATACATTTCATAAAGATCAAGACGTCTTTCTCTGGTTTTTTTCAAAGATTGTTCTAATCGCCATTTACGAATGTGCTCATGGTTTCCATTTAATAAAACCTCAGGAACTTCTTTACCCATAAAACTACGAGGTCTTGTGTAATGGGGATGTTCTAATAAGTTATTACTAAAAGAATCATTTAAATGTGATTCATCCTTATTTAGTACATTAGGGATTACTCTTGTAATACTATCAACTAAAACCATAGCAGCTAGTTCACCACCAGTTAATACATAATCACCAATTGATATTTCTATATCAAAATAATCTCTAATTCTTTCATCGTATCCTTCGTAGTGTCCGCACATAATAATGATATGTTTTTGGGATGATAACTCATATGCAGAAGCTTGTTTAAATTGCTTCCCTTGTGGCGAAACCAATATTTTCAAAGCATCTTTATATCCTTTGATATTTACTAAAGCATCGTAAACTGGTTGCACTTGTAAAACCATTCCTGCGCCACCACCAAACGGATAATCATCTACCTTTTTATGTTTACTATTACTATATTCACGGTAATCAATTAAGTTTATTTCAACTATTTCACTTTTAATCGCTCTTGCCATAATGCTTTCACTCAAAAATCCTTCAAACATTTTCGGGAATAACGTTAAAATATCAATTTTCATAATAATCCCTCCCATTCAATTAGAGTGATTATATTCTCTTCTTTATTTACCTCTTTAACAAATTGTTTATTAAAAGGAATTAAAGCATCTTTTTTTCCTTCTCTTTTTACAACTAAAAGTTCACCTTGTGGAACTTCAAAAACATCAATACAAGTTCCAATTAATACAGTTGTATAAACATCTAACCCAATTAACTCATTAAAAAGAAATTCATCTTCTTGAAGACTGATTTTTGATTCTGCGTTTATTCTTAACTCTGAACCCTTATATTTTTCGCAATCATTAATATCATTAAACTCTTCAAAATCTAATAAATCTAAATTCTTAATAGTTTTAAAATTCTTAACTGTTACAGGAATTAATTCTTGACGAAAAGCGATATATAAAAGTGTTCCTTTTTTATATCTTTCGTTTTTAAAATCCGTAAAAGATTTAACTTTTAAAGTTCCTTTAAGTCCGTGGGTGTTAACGATAACACCGATTGTTAATAATTCCATATAATCATCCTTTATTTACTAAACATTACTTTTTCTGATTGGAATAATTTATTAATAATAAATATCAATATTCCGACATAAACTAAACTTGAAGCTATCATAACAATTAAATGAAGTGGTACTATTTCAAACATTAATATTCCTACTAACATATTAATACTACTATATATTGGTATTACATATGTAACCAACGAACTTGAAGCTTCGCCACTAAACATTGAACTTACAGCAACTATAATACTCACAAAATATAACGGCAATATTAACATTGAAGCTTCTTTAATATTTTTAGCATAAGCACTTATCATACTAATAAGTCCGACAATCACTAAAACAGTTGCTAATAAAACCAGAAATATTAATATATACTCTTTCAAGCCATAAATTTGAGTACTTGATCCACCACCAGCTCCTATCAAGTTTGGTAAACTAAGCATTATTCCTATGAATGATGATGTTGCACTCATTAATGATATAACACTTAAACTTAATACTTTTCCAATAGCTAATTCTCCCCTTTTTATCGGAGTAACTAACAAAGTGGCAATTGTACCTCTTTCTTTTTCACCCGCAATACTATCAGGTCCAATACTCATAGCACCACTAAACAAAAACATAATAATTAACATTGGTAGAAGCATCGCAAACCCTCGTGCTTCATCCTTATTAATATCGTATACCTTTTCAAAATTAGTATTGAAAATAGTTAAATCCTCACCGTGGCGATCTAAGTTAATTAAGTATCCATAATTTCCTAATAAGCTAGTTACTACATAATAACTATTTTCACTATATTTCTCACTTGGATTATAGTATACCGATACATCCGGAATAACGTAATCAATATCTTGGTAAGCATCTAAAGTCGCTTCAAAATCAACAGGAAAAACAATTAGTAAATCGATATCTCCATTATAGATATTATCTTTGATATCATCGATTGTTGATTCACTTAAATCATGAAATTCAACAGGAGTAGAACCATCAATAATTGCATCATATAAATCATCCGGCATATTCTCAGTATATACAATCATTGTGTGAGATGTAATATCCTCATTTTCATTATTCATAGCATTACCCATCAACGAGTACATAACATAAATCGCAAGTCCTGGAAGAAGAATTGCGGTAAAAATTAATCTTTTATCACTCATTACACGATAAAATTCTTTTTTAAATATCGTAAAAACATTTCTCATAATACAAATCCCTCCTCTTCTTCTTTAACTAACTCAAAGAAAAGTTCCTCTAAGTCATGAGAGGGATGACTATTTTTAATGTTTTCAATTGTATCATTAACTTTCATTTTTCCATTAATGATAATTCCTACACGATCACATAATTTTTCAACAACACTTAAAATATGTGTTGATAGTATTACAGTTTTCCCTTGATTCTTTAACTCCAATAAATAATCAGTAACACTTCTAGCTGTTAATACATCTAACCCATTAGTTGGTTCATCAAAAATAATAAAATCAGGATTATGCACTAAACTAATCGCAATACTAGTTTTTTGTTTCATACCTGATGAAAGATCTCCAACTTTAACTTCCATAAATTCATCAATACCAAATCGTTTAAATAGTTCCATTTTATTTCCTTCAATATCTTCTTCTTCAATACCATGTAACCTTGAAAAATAAGTGAATAAATAATTAGGTGTAAAATGATCTTCTAATTTTAACTCACTAGTTAAAAATCCGATTTTACTTCTCACTTCAAAAGAATCAGTAATAACACTACTTCCACCAACAAAGATATCTCCTTCATCTGGCTTAATTAATGTTGAAATAGTTCTTAAACATGTTGTTTTACCCGCTCCGTTAGGACCAAGTAATCCAAATATTTCTCCAGGATAAGCTGTAAATGATAAATCATTAACAGCTATCTTATATTTTTCATCTGTCTTATCTAATTTTCTTTGTTTACGAGACAACTTAAATGTCTTTTTAATATTTCTTACTTCTAAAGTATTCATATCTCACCTATAACTTTTTTGCCATTAATAATAAATCAACATATTTACCATCAACAAAAAAAGCTTCTTTCTTTTTTCCTTCTTCTACAAATCCTATTTTCTCATATATATGGATTGCATCCTGGTTATCTATTCTAACTTCTAATTCAAGATATCTTTTTCCATAATCCTTAGCACCTTGCACTAACAATTCCATAAGGATAGTTCCAAGTCCTAGATTATGATATTCTTTTAAAACACTAATTCCTAAATTAGAACGATGTCTAATCCTTTGTAAGCTGCTTCCATGAAATCCAGCTAAACTTATTAGTAAATCTTCATCCCATGCTGAAAGCATATATTCATCCTTACTATTCATAACCTTTTTAATGAAGCTTTGCTCATTTTCAAAAGTCATGTTCCACTCTTCAGGTTCCCTTGACAAATTCTTTGTTTCACTATTAACAATAGTTATATAGTCTAAAATTTTCTGGGTATCCTCTAAACAAACTTCTCGAATAATTATCTCTTTGCCATTCTTCAATGTGAATTTCATAATATCACCTCACTTATATTAGATTATATAATTAATATATACATATTTCAATCATTATGTTAAAAGGTAACATCCCATTTTACTCAAAAAAAAGACCTAATAATTAGGTCTAAAACGAATCAATATTAATCGTTATCTTTTTTCCTTCTCTCGAAGCACTCGCATAAGCGATTGTTCTAATAGCGTTAGCTATTCGTCCGTTCTTACCAATTACTCTACCAAGATCATCTTGATTAACAATAATTTGAATAGTAAGCAAATTATCCTCTTCTGAAAATTTCTTAACCATTAAATCTTCTGGATAAATTACTAATGGATTAACTAGGTTCTTAATTAATGTTTCATAATTAACTGCCATTATTTCACCTATTAGTTTTCTTTTTTATTTGATGTCATTCCCGCTTTTGAAAATAAATTCTTCACGGTATCTGTAACTTGTGCACCTTCATTTAACCATTTTCTTGCTTTTTCTTCATCAATTTTTACTGAAGCAGGTTCAGTAGTAGGATTATAAGTACCAATAATTTCTAAGTATCTACCATCTCTTTTATTTCTTGAATCAGCTGCAACTAATCTATAGAAAGGACGTTTTTTTGAACCAAATCTTTGTAATCTAATTTTTACTGCCATAATAGTTTCCTCCTCGTTATTTAATAACCTTAACAAGTATAACATCAACGATTTTGCTTGTCAAGTACTTTTACTTGACATCAAAATCTATTTGATACTCATCAGTTACAAATAAACTTTCTTCAACTCTCTTTACCAATTTTATAGCCTTTAACTGTGTAATAGTTTTTTCTAAACTATCTTCATTAACATAACTAATAGCATATCTTCTCTTCTTATTATAGTAGTTAACAGGAGCAAATTTCTCAATTTGCTTTACAGCTTTGGGACTTCTAAAATAGATAATTATACTTTTTCTTTTTACCATTTTTTATCACCTTTAATGTTTATTTATTAATCCAATTTCATTAGGGTGTTTTATCTTATGTGAGACACTCTTTGCAATACTCTCACTAACATAATCTAATTTCTTTTGGATTTCTTTTTCTAGATTCTTATATTCTTTAACTATTTCATTATTATATAGCTGACTTTTAGCAATACTGAAATCATTTTGAACCTTTTTAAGATCTGGATGATATTTACCATATTTAATGACTTCTTCATATTTAGTTTTCAGAGTTTTAAATTCGCTAATTAAATCTTCAATTTCAGTGCTTAAAGAAATCATTTTTTTTAATTCTAAGATTCTTTTAAACTCTAAACTACCTTTTATTTCAGCTATTAAGTCATAAGTTAAATCAATTATTTCTTGTTTCATTTCATCACCATATAACAAGTATATATTTTTTGGATAGTAGTTGCAAGTACAATCCTTATATAATTATTAAATCATATTATAACTTTAATTGACTATATATACCAACAATATTATAATAATAGTGGTAAAGAATTACGGAATAAAGGATGTGCACGATATGAAAAAAACAAAGTTACTATTACTAGCATTTATTATTGTATTAACAGGTCTTTTCTCAACCACAGTAATTAATGGTGAAACTAGACAAGCAGTTTATTTTACAGAAAAAGGCTGTCTTGTATGTGCGGAACTAGGTGGATACCTTAATGGTCCCGGTAGAGATTATACAGAGGATGAAGATTATATAAAGAAAATGGTTGATCAAGGGATTACAGTTACTATTTATGATTTAGAATCTCATGATTATATTACTGAGTATTCTTATGAAGATGATGAGGGAAATACTGTCAATGTTACAGCACTTGACATTTATGACGCATTTAACGAATCATATGAAAGAGGCATAAAAGGTGCTCCAGTTGTTTTTGTTGGAGACACCTATTTTGAAGGACTAGAAGATATTCAAAATGCGGTAAATCAAAATACAATTTTTGATTTAAGTGATGATCCATTATTGGATATAAGTGTAGAAGAAGGACAAGCTTATCAAAATCTTGAAGGAATAGTAGGATTTTTCTTAGTAGTTGGAGCTGGATTGTTAGATGGATTTAATCCTTGTGCAATTGCGTTACTACTACTATTTGTTAGTTTATTAGGTTTCAGTGAAAAGAAACGTGTATTAATTTTAGTAAGTATTGTCTACATTTTCGCCTTATTCATTTCATACTTCCTAATTGGTACTCTTTTCCTAAGTGTCTTAGAAAAATATGCTGCAGCATTTGCAAGCATACTGGTCTTCATTAATTGGTTTATTGCCTTGCTATGTTTATTATTATTTACACTTAACATATATGATTTTTTCCAAATCAGAAAAGCCAATTATGGTAAAATAAAAAGCCAATTACCAAAATTTATTCAACGTTTCAATAAAAAGATTGTTAAAACTTTTACAAACTCTATTAATAGTGAAGAAAATAATCGTGGTTTAATATCAATTTTATTACTTACTTTTATTCTTGGGATACTATTAAGTGTTACAGAATTACTTTGTACTGGTGGAATATATTTACCAATTTTATATGGGATTCATACAATTCAAAGCTCATATGCATATATTTTATTACTAATTTATAACCTAATGTTTGTAGTACCACTAATTATTATTGCCGTTGTTGCAGTAAGATTAAAAAGTGTTATGTCAGTTAGCAATTATATAAGAGAACATATGTCACTAATTAAATTATTAAATTCAATGCTATTTTTAGGAATTGCCGTTTTCTTCTTCACAAAAATATTTTAAAGGGGGATTTTTATGAAACAGGTTATTAAAATCATTAAAAACGACAAAGAAATATTCAATGGTAAGATCGCAGATATCCCAATAAAAAAAGAGTATATAGTTAAGAAAAGTATCGAACTTTTTGATGATGATGATCCTTGTATTATCCATCAATCTTACGTTGTTAAGGAATTCGTAGATGTTCTTCTTAATATCAGAAAAGATAATAACTTAGACAAAATTCATATCAGTAACTTTTTGGAAGATTTAGATTTTATTGATTATACCGAACTTGAAAAACTAATAATTATTATAGAAGGGTGATTTTATGGAAGTTTATTTAGATAATGCTTCTACAACACAAGTTAGTAAAGAGGTATTTGAGGTGATGAAACCGTATTTAGTAAGCGAGTTTGGTAATCCCTCAAGTTTGCATAATAAGGGTATTAGAATTCGTAAAGTTATCAATTCTTCACGAAAACAAATAGCTCAACTATTAAATTGTGATTGCAAAGAAATCTACTTTACAAGTTGTGGTACAGAATCAACAAACTGGGCTTTAAAAGGATTAGCATTTGCGAATAAAACAAAAGGTGAAATTATTACTACAAAAATCGAACATCATGCTACATTACACACCGTTCAATTTTTAGAAGAACTCGGATATATTATCCATTATCTTGATGTTGATAAAGAAGGTTTTATTAATTTAACCCAACTTCGACGTCTTATTAACAATAATACTCTTGTTGTAAGTATCATCTTAGCAAACAATGAAATTGGTACTATTCAAAACATTGAAGAGATAAGTAAAATATGTGAAACCTCTTCTACTTATTTGCATCTTGATGCGGTTCAAGCTATATCTCATATTCCAATAAATATCAAAGAACTTAACGTTGATTTGATAAGTATTTCAGGGCACAAATTTCACGCACCAAAAGGTATTGGACTATTATACATTAAAGAAGGTACCCATATCACTAATTTAATGCACGGTGGACAACAAGAAAATAAACTTCGTAGCGGTACTGAGAATGTTCCTTATATTGTTGGGATTACAAAAGCACTTGATATCGGTATCAATAAATATAATAAATATGCCGACAGATTAAATAAATACGCTCAATACTTTCTAGATAAACTTAAAGAAAATAATATAGACTTCATTTTAAACGGTCCCCAAATTGGCGATAATCGTTTACCAGGAAACTTAAATATTTCCTTCAAAGACTTTGATGGAAGTGATATCACGTATTACCTAAATAAAGCAGGAATTATGGTTTCTACAGGTAGCGCATGTGATAGCACCTCGATTGAACCAAGTCACATCCTAAAAGCAATCAATGTTCCAAGTGATTATATTGATGCGTCTATCCGTTTTTCAATCGGAGAATATACTACATTTGAAGAACTAGAATATGCTACAAATACATTAATAAGGATTCTAAACGACTTACAATGAAAAAAAGTGCAATTTATTAAATTGCACTTTTTATTTTTACTCTACTGTAAAGGTTTCAACAGCAACTACTTCGCCATCAACCTCAAAATGAATTTCATAATCTCCTACATCCCAGCCACTTGGTGCTTGAAGGTAGAAGTACCCTACTTGTTCTTCATAAGTAGTATCTATATATTGTGTAGCCTCTAAAGTCCCTTCATCAGTATCCATATAATACCAGTATGCATATATTCTAGTTCCAATTTCTAAATCTTGTGCTGAATAAGTAACATATATTTCTGGTGTACTAGACGGAAAAGTATCTGTAGCATCTACCGGAAAATATGTTGCTGGATCAATACTTGCTGAAGTTTCAATATCATAAACAGGACCATTATCTCCAAAGAATATGGTAAATAAAACTATTGCAGCAATTGCTACAAAACCGATTTTAATAAGTCTTCCCAGTAATCCTCTTTTTTTTCTGTTTCCACTTCCGAATCCTATACTTCCACTTGTTCCAGTAGAAAATTGTTTACCTTTAAAAGCTGTCTTTTGATAATGTGCATTTTGGCTTTCATCAACACTTCCTTGATACCCAAATTGTCTAGGTGCTTCTTCTTGTTGCGTTGGTTGTTGTCTAATTTCTACTTGAACACCACAACTAGGACAAAATTTTGTTCTATCATCCATTTTAGTTCCACAATTTTTACAATACATCCAATTCTCCTCTCGTCTCCTCTATTCTTTAATATTATTATAGCACAATAATAGTTTACAAACGAAATGATTTTTGAGCAAAAAAAGACAAGCATTATTTGCTTGTCATATTTTTATATTTTTTAATTGTCTTATAAATTGAAAATCCTGATACTTTTTCAAAATCACGATCAATTTTCTTTTCAAGTGATTTTGAATTAACAATTTGTTGAAACTCTTTATGTTTATCACTTAATAAAAAGATATCAATTATTCTTTCATTTGCATCTTCTATTAAAGACAAAAACTCTATTAACTTAACAACCTCTTCTTGCTCAAATAAATCATAATCAATTGGATATGAATACACTATTCATCACCAAATGAAATACCAATAGATTTAGCTGCTTGAACATATTGTCCTTTTGGGTCTACTCTTTTTCCACCACCATGTGATGTTTCTCCTGTTTCGCCACTACCTACAACCTCTTCTAAAGGTATAGAAGTAATTTTGCGACCACGAAGTTGAACCATACGACCTGTTCCACCACTCATTAATAAATCAACAGCGTTAACACCAAATAATAATCCTAAAGATCTATCAAATTGTGATGTAATTCCTCCACGTTGAATATAAGCCAAGTTGGTATATCTAACTTCATGTTCAGGGATTAATTTTTGTAACTGTTGCGTTATAACAAAACCTACTCCACCTAGTCTTACACTATCCGCACTATCTTCTACTATTTCACGAACAACAACGTCTCCATCTTTTTCATATGCACCTTCACTAACTATAATAACACTGAAATTACGTCCAAAAGCATCTCTTTGACGAACTTTTTCAACAACATGTTTTAAATCATAAGGAATTTCTGGTATCAATATAACATCAGCACTACCAGCTAATCCACCTTCAAGTGCTAACCATCCACTATGACGACCCATTACTTCAACAACCATTACTCGATCATGTGAATAAGCTGTTGTATGAATTTTATCCATCGCATCTGTAATAGTTTCAAGTGATGTATTATAACCAAAAGTTACATCCGTTGCAGGTAAATCATTATCAATCGTTTTAGGTACTCCTACAATTGGAAGACCTTTACGATGAAAATCACGAGCACTTGTTAAAGTACCGTCTCCACCAATTACAATCAAAGCATCAATACCTAAATATTTCATATTTTGAATTGCATCATCCGATACATCTTTATAAGTTATAGTTCCATCAGGATGTTTAACAGGATAATGAAATAAATTATCTTTATTAGATGATTTAAGAATTGTCCCTCCTTCATGCATGATTCCCGAAACACTTTTTAATCCTAAATCACGAAAATCATTTGAATATAATCCTTTATATCCTCTTGTAAATCCAACTACTTCTACGCCATATTTATTAATTGCCGCTTTTGTTATTCCATTAATTACAGCGTTAAGACCACTACAATCTCCGCCACCAGTTATAATTCCTATTTTTCTAATTTTTTTATTCATAAGTACCTCCTAAAAATAACTAACTTAATTATACTTGAATTGGTTTTACTAGTAAACAAAAAAGCGCAAATGAAAACGTTTTACATTAAAAAATAAAAAAATATTAACTCATTAGTTTAAAGATTCTTATTATTTTGTTATAATATCTTACGAGGTGATTATAATGTTGCTTATGAAAGATATTATTAGAGAAGGGCATCCAACTTTAGCACAACGAAGTTCGGAAGTTTCACTACCTCTTAATAATAAAACTAAGAAAATATTAAAAGAGATGATGGAGTTTTTAGAAAACTCTCAAGATCCAGAAATTAGTGAAGAATTAGGAATTCGACCTGGTGTCGGATTAGCCGCTCCCCAAATAAATGTTAAATTGCGAATGATTGCAATTTTCACAACTGATGAGAAAAATGAAAAACTTTATAAAATGTTACTAGTTAATCCTAAAATTATTTCTCATTCAGAAGCAAGAACATATATTTTAGGTGGCGAAGGTTGTTTAAGTGTTGATCGCGAAGTTGAAGGATTAGTGCCAAGACACAAAAAAGTTACAGTCCGTGCTCATCAATACTTACCTGAAACAGATGAATTAAAAAAAATTGAATTACGGGTTAGTGGATATGTAAGTGTTGTTCTCCAACATGAAATCGATCACATTAATGGAATATTGTTTGTTGATAAATTAGTAGATAACTTAGATGATGTTGAACCTGTACAATTTATTGTTGAAGAAGAAATTAAAGAAAATATGGAGGAAGCAAAATGAAAATATTTATAGATACAGCTAATGTAGAACATATCAGAGAAATGGCTGATTTAGGTATATTATCAGGAGTAACAACTAATCCCTCTTTAATCGCTAAAGAAGGGCGTGACTTCTTAGAAGTAATTAAGGAGATTACCAGTATTGTTGACGGTCCTATTAGTGGAGAAGTAATTAGTTTAAAAGCTGAAGGAATGGTAAAAGAAGGTATTGAGATTTCTAAAATACATCCTAATATGATAGTTAAAATCCCAATGACAGCTCAAGGTTTAAAAGCCGTAAAAGAACTAACTAGTCTTGGAATAAAAACTAATGTTACTTTAGTATTTAGTTCTAACCAAGCATTAATGGCAGCTTTAGCTGGTGCAACATACGTTAGTCCATTTGTTGGACGACTAGAAGATACTTTACATGATGGAATTGAAGTTGTTTCACAAATTAGACAAGTATTTGATATTTATGATCTAAAAACAGAAATTATAAGTGCATCAATCAGAACACCTAAACAAATGGCAGATAGTGCTTTAGTTGGTGCTCATATTGCAACTGTACCTTACGATGTTCTTAAAAAAGCAATTATGCATCCTTTAACTGATAAAGGTATTAAAGCATTTATGGCTGATTGGGAAGCTGCATTCGGTAAAAAATAAAGACTTCAATATTGAAGTCTTTTTTTATAACTTAAATTATATCCTCAAAAAAAGAAAGCCACTTTTAAAGTGTCTTTCTTATTTTTGTTGTTTGTACAATTATTCGATTGCTTCAATAGCAGCAGTTACTTGAGTAATAAATTCTTCTTTAGTAATACCATTTGTAGCATCTCCAGTAACACCTTTTGCGAATAATTCATAGATAGGACCTAAAGTATTCATACCGAATCCACTAGGCATATCATTTTGCCACCATGCATAAGCTTTACCAGCTTGGTTCCAAGCCATTACAGCAGCACTTAGTGGTGTAGAAGGTTCTAATGTTACACTGTCAAATGCAGGTACCATAAGAGCATCATTAACCATATAATCATGTCCTTCAGTAGTTGAAGCTAAATCGTTTAAGAATAATTTTGCTTCATCAATCATGTCAGCATCTTTATTAATAACGTAGAACGAAGGAGCTCCGATAAAGATTGAGTCATTACCTTCAGTCATTACTGCATGAGGTAAATATCCCATTTCGAAATCACTGTCAGCATAACTTGAATCAGTCCAGTTACCTTGATGTAAGAATGCAGCTTCGCCATCAGCGAATTTACCTACTTGTGCATCATAGTCACCAGTTAATAAAATGTCTTCGTCTCCCCAAGTGAATAATAATTCAGTCCAGTTAGCAAGTTGAGAAAGTCTAGCAGCGTTTGCTACACCATCATTAAGATCATCAATAACTGATTTGTCAGTATAGCTTAATCCTGCAGATAAATAACCATTAAAGTTATGAAGTCCAGTTACCCAAGTCATACCACTTGATGCAGCCATTGATACTACTGCATATCCTGACATTGAAGTTTCACTGTCATAGTAATCTTGGATTACTTGGAATACTTCTGCATATTCAGCTTGTGATACAATTTCTAAACTAGCAACTGTACGTCCAGTACCCTCTAATAAGAAAGCAGCTTCAAGGATATCTTCGTTATAAGCCATACCCCATCCTTCAACTGCAACAGGGAATCCGTAAGTTTTACCGTCTACGATAAATTCTAAACCAGTGTTGTCAGCCCATGCTTCACCAGTTACATCAAGAATTTTTGCTTCGTAGTCTAAATATCCACCCATACCTTCAATTACGAAGATATCTGGTTGTTCGTCAGAACCACCAAGGAATTCTGTAGCAATTTGATCACCGTAACCACAAGAATCTCCACCACATGTTCTAACTTCAACATCAATGTCATTTTCTAATCCCCATGCTTCAGCATAATCTCTTAAAACTGTGTCGATTTCAACTTTGTTTTGATAGATAACCAAAGTTGCATTACTACCACCACATGCGCTTAATGTTAAAACAAAAGCTAATGTAGCTACTACTAATAATAATTTTTTCAATTTCTTTCCTCCTATTTTTTTATTTTTTTATCTTAAATTTAAAATAAAATTGAAAAACATATTTAATTTGGTAAATCTGTTTGATAGAAACTGTCGATTTCTACTATTTTGTCGTAGACCTTCAAGACAACACTACCGTTTGTTTCTACAGTTAACTTTTCATCAACTGTAATTGTTACTTTATTTCCTTGATACATAAAACTAAATTGATACTTACTTATATCATCTGTAACACGCGGATTAATTTTTATATGGTGTTTATGAATACTTAGGCCGACAAGCCCATATATAAATCCTAGATATGACCCACCTAAATTAGCAATATGGAGTCCATCTTTCGTGTTATTATGAACATCTTTATAATCTGTTTCAAGTACCTTTTTAAAATATTTTAATGCCAGTTCTTTTTTATTTAATTTAAATGCCACAATACTATAAATACATTTTGACAAACTAGAATCATGAGTCGTAATTGGCTCATAGTAATTAAATGTACTTTCTAATATTTCGATATCTTCATAGTCTAACAACATCAAAGCAAGCATCGTATCAGCTTGTTTTAAAACTTGATGTTTATATAGATATAAAGGATGATAATGCAATAGCAAAGGGAAATTTTCCTTTGGTATTTCTTCTAAATTAACCTTTTGTTTACTTAAGAAGTTCTTATCTTGAACGAAAATATTTAACTCTTCACTAAAAGGTAGATATATTTTTTCTGAAATATTTTGCAAATTATTAATTTCTTCACTTGTAATTCCTAATTTGCTAATTACAAATGATAATTCTTCAAGATGATTATTATATATCTCAACTAGTTCTTTAAAATGATACTGCATCATTTGATTAGTATAATAATTATCATCAACAACAGTTGTATATTCATCAGGTCCCGTCACACTATTCAAATGGTAATTTCCATCATGGTAATTTACAGCTTCTGCTAAAAACCTAGCAGTTTCAACTAACATTTCAAAACCATTATTAACTAAAAATTCTAAATCATTAGTTGCTTCAAAATATTTTATAACGGCATACGCAACATCACTATTAATATGGAATTGTGCACTTCCCGCAGGATAATACGGTGATGTTTCACTTCCGTTAATAGTTCTCCAAGGAATTTTAACACCATTCTTATACCCTAAATTACGAGCTTCCTTTCGGGATTCTTCTAACGTATTGTATCGATACATCAACAAATTCTTTGCTTTCACAGGATTCGTTAATGTAAAAAACGGAATCATATAAATCTCAGTATCCCAAAAATAATGTCCTTCGTAGCCCTCTCCACTTAATCCTTTTGCACTAATATTATGAATAGTGCTTTCACCACCCTGGCTGTTTAATTGATAAATACTATAGTTAAGTAACTTCTCATAGTAAGGATTATCATAAATCTTTACGCAAGAGTTATCCCAAAACAGAGTACTAGCTTCTTCCTCTGTTTTTAATAACTCTTGAAAGGGGGTTTTTGAAAAAATTCTTGATAAATCATTAGTTTTTTCTAAATAGTTCTCATCATACAAACTAGATGTATGGATAATATGCTTTGTAATACTTAATGGTGAATCTACTGTTAACTTAAAATGCTTAGTTGCAATTAGATTATCTCCTTCTAAATATGTTGCAAGTTGAATATCATGCATCATTGTCGAGTTAACATACAAATTACTTTTAGTTGTTTTTGTTAAAATCGTTGATTTTTTAGGATTAATCTCAATCATTTCTAATTGGTTCCCATTATTCATAGGTAATCTTGGATCAATTTTTCCTAAAGAAGATTTTTTTGAGTTTTGTAAATATGACTTAATTTGGATAATTCCTTCAAAATTTGGTGATTCTAATTCAATATTAATTGAAATAACATTTTGATATTTTGTGCTTACTAATTTGGTTTCTTGCAAATAGAAATCAAAATTATCAGGAGTTCGATAATGAATTTTTCTAACTGTTACTCCTTTTTTCATATCATAATGTCTTTGTAAATTTATAATTTCTGCGTTTGTTAAATTTAAAGGAACTTTTTCGATTAGAAATTCTATCTTTGTCCCATCTAATAAATTAACAAATTTTTGTCCTTGTTGAGGAAATCCTGTTAAGTTTTCTTCATAATGATAATCATAATAATTATATAGTCCATTTAAGTATGTTTGATTGTATTCATAACTAGTTCCATATCCTTCTGTAAATGTTCCTCGGGTTCCTAAGAAGCCATTAGCTACACTAAATATTGTTTCATCAACTAATAGTTCTTCAGGCTTAAAACGATTTTCACGTTTTATTAGACTCACTACTTAATAGCTCCTGATGTCATACCTTTAATAATATGTTTTTGTGCAAATAAGAATAAAACAATTACAGGAACAGCAGCCATTAATACAGAAGTTAATATTAAGCTCCATTCTTTATCATAGAACCCAACTAGATTTGCTACACTCAGCGGCAAGGTTTGAACGTCGGTTCCTTTACCTAAAACTAGTAATGGTAACAGATAATCATTCCATATCCACATACCGTTTAAAACTAACATCGTAACGAATATCGGCTTCAATATCGGTAAGATAACTTTAAAGAACACTTGTGATTTAGAACATCCATCAATTATTGCTGCTTCTTCAATGTCCATTGGTATTGACTTGATAAATCCATAGAACATAAAGACAGATAACGGTGCCCCGAACCCAATATAAGCTAGTATAACACCATGCACGGTTCCTTTAAATGGGATACCCGTTACATCTTTCATTGTTTGTAATAACCTCACTAATGGAAGCATAACAACTTGGAAAGGTATAACCATACCACTTAAGAACAACATAAAGATAACAACAGAATATTTTGTTTTTGTTCTTACAAGTACCCAAGCAGCCATAGCACTAAACGTCCCAATAGCTACTAAACTAACAACTGTAATTATTGTTGAATATCCAAATGATTGGAAATAATCAATGTTATCTCTTCCTAATATTTCTATCGCGTTATGATACATGTTTAATAAATTAGTAGGTAATGTTAATGGATTTCTAATAATTTCTGCGTCATCTTTTGCAGAATTAAATATTATCATCATAAATGGGAAAAAGAATACTATCATCAATATAAAGGTAAATACTTCACCAACAATAAGTTTTATATTTTTCTTCTTCATTATAATTCCACCTCTCTTTTTTGATTAATGCGGACTTGTACAAGAGAAACAATTAATAATACGATAAAGAAGACAATAGCTTTAGCTTGTCCAACAGCCATTTCTCGATAAGCATATGCTGTTTCATAAATGTTTATTGCAATTAAATCAGTCGATTGCACAGCAGGTTGGAATCCAATATTAAATAAACCTGATAGCCATAACGGCAACTTCGTCGCCGGGCCGCCCTGTGTTAACGAAACGACTGTATCAAACTGTTTAAATGATGTTGTTAAAGTTAAGAACATTGCGATTGTAAAAGATTGAGCAATCAATGGCAATGTTATAGCTTTTAATCTCTGCCATGCATTTGCACCATCAATTTTACTTGCTTCTATTAAATCTTGTGGAACATTTTGTAAAGCAGCAATATAGATCATCATAATATACCCCGCATATTGCCATGATATAACAATTATTAATCCTAATAATGCTGTGTTCCCGTTAGTAATTAAACTTGGACTGAAAATTCCACCTAATGATTCTAACGCTTTATTAAAAATAAATTGCCAAATATAACCTAACACTAATCCACCGATAAGGTTTGGCATAAAGAATGCTGCTCGATATAAATTCTTTAATTTAAACTTTTGAACAACTAATAAAGCTAATCCAAAAGCAACAAGGTTAATTGCCAAAATATTCAATACTGAGTACATTACAGTTCTTGAGAACGAATATACAAATTTATAATCAGAAAATATCGTTTTATAGTTTTCAAACCCGATAAACTCTGGGTCTGTTTTTATAATAGTCCAATCTGTTAAACTCAACCATAATCCATTAAGGAATGGAATGAATACAAACAGAATAAAACTACCAAATGAAGGCAATAAAAAGTAAACAAATACACGGTTGTTTTGCGCTGTGTACGACGGTCCAAACCAAACGTCATATAAGAATTTTCCAGCTGTTGAACGTTCTTTATCATCTTTAAATTTGATAATTTCAACAGGCTTTATTTCCTTTTTAATTTCAGTACTTCCATCACCCTTTTCACTTCGTACTTTATTTATTGCACTAACAAATATATTGATTACCCAATCAAGTACTTTTGATAGTAGAATAAATGGTAAAACAATAACGGCATAAATTGATAACAGAATATGTGCTAACTTAGTTTTGAAATCAGTTTTCTTCATAAATTCACCCTCTCATTCATATCTTTTTGTTATAAAATTAGTATCAAGATCATTTAAATCTTTGGATTTAAAATATAACGGTAGCTCCACCTGAACGTTATGCTGATTTGATACTACTTCACTTATAGCTTGTAAATACATTTTTGCGGTTACATTCCAAGTATATTTGCTTAATACTCTTTTTGTTCCTTGTTCTTTATAGTATTGATAATTGTCAAATAATCTATTAATACCTTCACTAATATTATTAACATTATGAACATCTAGCAATACACCAAACTCTTCATCATTTTCCTTTAAGACTTTACTAGGACCACCATACTTTGTAACTGCGACAGGTAATCCTGTACTCATAGCTTCAATAGGCGCTAACCCAAACGGTTCATAAAGCGCTGTTAAAACAAACACACTTTTTCTAGAAGACATATATCGGTATGTACTTGCAAGTTCAGATTGCGAGTTAATACTCACAAACATAACTTTCCCAAGTAAATTATTTTCGTTAATAATTTTCATTATCTTATCCATAATAATTATTTCATCTG
>LGOV01001921.1_pt1 | contig 46196 bp, 47 predicted proteins | sample 469881 | NCBI WGS metagenome assembly LGOV01 (sample SAMN03857199, study PRJNA290197) | marine sediment metagenome | biome: marine cold seep biome; feature: cold seep; material: marine sediment; isolation source: sample #5579, elevator 3A push core 41 containing 12 cm of sediment... ...
AATAATAGATTTAACTTTCATGTTAATTACTCCAGTGGTTGATCACATCGTTATAATAATCTTTGTTTCTGAAAAGAAGCTGAATTTTTTGATAAAAAAAATAATAAAAAACCTCGTCTCTTTGATGTCAATTAGTTAAGACCTTTGTCAATACTTCAGTCTAATTTCACTTCAGCAAGCGCGCCTAACTTTCATTCGAACGACTTTGTGATCAGGTTCATTGCCTCTTATGGGATTAACGCTTAATTATTACTGAGTAACCACTTATCAAGTCTTGCCGCCTGAATTTTTTTTCAATAGAATGCACGGCTATGAAATTATATACCCGGTTTTTTATTGTGTTTATTTTGAGTTTTGCACTTCCCGTAACGGGAACGGCGCAAACGCTTATGATGACCGGTTCTTCCTCTATGGATCATTCGAATGTTAACGTTACCCCGGAGAGTATCTTCTCGGGGGACACCGAGCATGAATGCTGTTCGCAGCACGAACGAGATGACTTTGCCGACTGTACGAGCGGCAAGGAATGCAAAACTGGCAGCCTCCTCCAGGTGGCTGTGATCAAAAGCCTGCCATTTTCGCCCAGCCAGCTTCCTCTTGGTATGGCAATAAATCTTGTGCGGTCCCTCGCACCAGATGCCGTTTGGCATCCTCCCCGCAACTGATTCCAATTATGTAATGAATATCATCCGACGCCCCTGAAGCTTTCGGATGGTCATCGCGTGCCTTGGGTTCGCGCTGGAATATAAACGGAATCAATCACCATGAAATACCGAATCAATTGGCTTCGTGCGTGCACGGCCGCCCTATTCGTCAGCTCGGTTGGCTTTCCTGGGTTGTCAGTCGCACTTACTTTGGAGCAAGCCCTGAATTTGGCTGAGCGTGAAGCTCCTTCGCTGGCTGCTCAAGCGGCTAATCAGCAGGCGAAACGCAGTGCGGCCATCCCCGCCGGGGAACTTCCGGATCCCAAGTTGAGATTAGGACTGCAAAACATTCCCATTGAAGGCGAATCACGCTGGGAGCTTGGCAATGAGCCGATGACCATGCAGATGGTTGGCGTAATGCAGGAAGTCCCTAACCGTGATAAGCGCCGGGCACGAATTGATGCAGCGGATGCTGCTGTGACAGTAGCCGATGCGGAGCAGGCCATTGAGCTTTTGCAGGTACGCCAACAAACAGCAGAAGCCTGGATCACTACCTTAGCGATTGAGCGCAAGCTAACCCTTTTTAAACAGCTGTATGATGAAAACGAGCTGTTGTCCAAGGCAGTGACGGCTCGTCTTGCTGGAGGACGTGGTCAGACGGCTGACAGCATACTGCCGAAACAGGAAGCGGTATTGCTAGCGGATCAGGAAGACTTGTTACGGCGCAACGAAACGGCAGCCCGGGCCGCACTAAGCCGCTGGATTGGCTCGGCCGCCAGCCAGCCGCTGACCGGTGGCTGGCCGCTATGGGAGGACGATTTAGCCCTTGACCAGCTCAACCTGGAACGACATCCGCAGTTGCTGGCCTTCGATCCGATGACGCGGCAAGCGCGTGCTGAAATTGCTGAAGCCGTCGCTGAGAAAACTCCTGATTGGGGCTGGGGCGTGGATTACCAGCGGCGCGGTCGTGATTTCGGCGACATGGTTAGCCTCAGCGTCAATTTTGCTCTACCCGTGTTTGCCGGCTCGCGGCAAGATCCCATCATTGATTCCGAACGCGCTCGCCTGGCCCAGCTTGAAGCAGAGCGAGAGGCAGTGCTGCGTAGGTATAACCAATCATTGGCGACTGACCTGGCTGAATACCAGCGTCTTGCTCAAAGCTTGGCTCGGCTTGAGCAGACGCTGCTGCCGCTGGCTGAAGAGAAGGTTCGTCTAACTATGGCGGATTATCGTGCCGGTGGCGGCGAACTTATCGCCGTAATTGACGCTCGGCAGGAGCTGGTTGAAACGCGCTTGCGCCGCGTTGACTTGGCTCGGGATCGCTCGTTAACCAATGCTCGCCTACATTTCGCTTTCGGAGATACCCAGCCATGATATTCAAAATCAAGCGACAGGCGTTGCTGATCGGCTTGCCCAGGGTTCTTGGCATTGCAGGCCTTGTCGGACTTTCGTTGGCGACGTTGCCCACTCACGCTCAGGCAGACGAACAGCAAGATAAGGAAGTGCTGTACTGGTACGACCCTATGTATCCCCAACAGCGCTTCGACGAGCCTGGCCCATCACCCTTCATGGATATGGATTTGGTGCCTCGTTATGCCGAAGAAGGTGGCGACGGCGCCTCCATGTCAATTGACCCTGGTATTATGCAGAACCTGGGAATGCGTGTAGCTACGGTGATGCGTGAGTCCGTCAGTGAGATTGTTACGGCGGCTGGAATCCTGACATTTGATGAGCGCGATGTCGCCATAGTTCAGGCGCGTAGCGGCGGTTTCGTCGAGCGCGTCTATGACCTAGCGCCGGAAGACGTAGTGGAAAAAGGGGCGCCGCTGGCCGATTTTCTGGTGCCTGCGTGGGTCGCTGCGCAGGAAGAATATCTCGCCCTGCGCGGTTTGAACGAGCCACAACTGTTAGAGGCAGCTCGCCAACGAATGCGCCTGGCAGGTATACCGGCTGAGTACATCACGCAACTGGAACGCGGTGCAAAAACGAGATCAGTATGGACTGTCACTAGTCCCATCAGCGGCGTGCTGCGAACGCTTGAGGTGCGCGAAGGTATGACGTTGCCTGCTGGCGCGCCGCTGGCGCGCATCAACGGCCTGGAAACCGTCTGGCTTGAAGTGGCGGTGCCCGAGTCTCAGGTGAGCGGCTTGGCAATGGGGCAATCTGTCGAAGCTAGGCTTCCGGCGTTTCCAGGTGAAGCGTTGCAAGGAACCATTGAGACGATCTTATCCGAAGCCAACTTGGACAGCCGAACAGTACGAGTCCGAATTGAGCTGCCTAATCCTGAGCAACGTCTGCGCCCTGGCATGACCGCCGAAGTAACGCTGAGACGCAGCGATGAGATGGCACTGGTCGTGCCCACCGAGGCGTTGATCCGCACCGGTCGGCGTACTCTTGTCATGGTGGCAGAAGGAGAAGGTAAATATCGCCCGATAGAAGTACGAACGGGCCGTGAAACTGGTGGTAAAACAGAAGTGTTTGAAGGGCTGGAGGAAAATCAGCAGGTAGTCGCTTCTGGCCAGTTCCTGCTTGATTCAGAAGCCAGTCTGCGCGGGTTAACTGCCCAAATGAATCAGCCAGTATCGGCTCCTGAGCCTGCATTGCACGAGGCTGAAGGCACCATCATTACCTTGGAAGAGGGTGCGATTGTGTTATCTCATGGCCCCTTCAAAACACTTAATATGCCCGGTATGACCATGTCTTTTCCAATCGCAGAGGAGTCTTTGCTACAAGACTTGGCTCCGGACGACAGGGTGCGTGTAGGCGTTAGCGAAAGTGATGAGGGGTTGGTGATTAAGCGAATCGAAAAACTGGGGGGCCAGTTATGATCGCTGCGATCATCCGTTGGTCGGTCGTCAACCGTTTTCTGGTGCTACTTGCCACGCTGTTTTCCGTGGCATGGGGCATCTGGTCAGTACAGAACACGGCGGTTGATGCACTACCGGATCTCTCTGATGTGCAGGTCATAATTCGTACGCCCTATGCTGGGCAAGCGCCACAGATCGTTGAGAATCAGGTCACTTACCCGCTGACAACCACCATGCTGTCGGTGCCGGGGGCCAAAACGGTGCGGGGTTACTCATTCTTTGGCGACAGCTACGTCTATGTATTGTTTGACGACGATACCGATCTGTACTGGGCCCGCTCCCGAGTGCTTGAATATTTGAGTCAGGTACAAAGCCGGCTGCCAGCAGGAGTAGCCCCAACGCTAGGGCCTGATGCAACGGGGGTAGGCTGGATTTTCCAGTACGCACTGGTCGATCGCACCGGCGCCCATGACCTTTCGCAATTGCGCTCATTACAGGATTGGTTTCTGCGCTATGAGCTGAAGACACTGCCGAATGTTGCCGAGGTGGCACCAATCGGTGGAATGGTTAAACAATACCAGGTGGTGCTTGATCCGGTCCGCATGGCTAATCGCAAAGTGACGCAGCAACAGGTTACCCAGGCTATCGACGAGGCCAACCGCGAAACGGGCGGTAGTGTGCTGGAGTTGGGTGAGAGCGAGTTCATGGTGCGCGCCTCGGGCTATTTGGAGTCTCTTAATGATTTTCGCGACATCCCATTACGCCTGGAGAGTAGCGGTGTGCCGGTTACGTTGGGCGATGTAGCGCATATCCAGCTAGGCCCGGAGATGCGCCGCGGCATTGCCGAGCTTGATGGTGAAGGTGAAGTGGTGGGTGGTGTGGTGATTCTGCGTAGCGGCAAGAATGCTCGCGACACCATCACGGCGGTGCGGGAAAAGTTGCAGGAATTAAAGCAGAGTCTGCCTGATGGGGTGGAAGTCGTCACCACCTACGACCGCAGCACCCTGATAGACAGCGCAGTGAAGAATCTTAGTTACAAGCTGCTTGAAGAGTTCATCATAGTGGCACTGGTTTGCCTGATTTTTCTTTGGCATTTTCGCTCTTCGCTGGTAGCCATTGTTTCGCTGCCAGTGGGTATTCTGATCGCCTTTATCATCATGCAGCGTCAGGGGGTTAACGCTAACATCATGTCGTTGGGCGGAATTGCTATCGCCATCGGGGCGATGGTCGATGCGGCTATCGTAATGATTGAGAACGCCCATAAACATATCGAAGCTTGGCAGAAGAAACACCCCGGTAAAGCGCTTAAGGGAGAAGCGCACTGGAAAGTCATTACGGATGCGTCGATGGAAGTGGGGCCAGCGCTGTTCTTCAGCCTGCTGATCATCACCCTCTCGTTCATTCCAGTCTTCACGCTGGAGGCCCAGGAGGGGCGGTTGTTCGGCCCATTGGCTTTCACCAAAACCTACGCCATGGCGGCCGCTGCGGGCCTTTCGATAACATTGGTCCCGGTTCTGATGGGCTACTGGATCCGCGGCAAAATCCCGGATGAGCATCGCAACCCGATCAACCGGGGTCTAATCTGGATCTATCAGCCCGCCCTTGAAGCGGTGTTGCGCTGGCCAAAGACCACATTGCTGGTGGCGTTGCTAGTGTTTCTGACTGTTCTTTGGCCGGCCTCGCGCCTTGGCGGAGAGTTCTTGCCGCCGCTTGACGAGGGTGACTTGCTCTACATGCCAACTGCGCTACCGGGTCTATCTGCTCAAAAGGCTTCGGAATTATTACAACAGACTGATCGGATGATCAAATCGGTGCCGGAGGTTGAGCGGGTATTCGGTAAAGCCGGTCGCGCTGATACCGCGACCGACCCGGCGCCGCTGACTATGTTCGAAACCACCATCCAGTTTAAACCGAGAGATCAATGGCGTCCGGGCATGACACCGGAACAGCTGGTAAAGGAGCTCGACCAAGCGGTGCAGGTACCAGGCCTGGCTAATTTGTGGATTCCACCGATCCGGAACCGAATCGATATGCTGGCCACCGGTATAAAGAGCCCCATCGGCGTAAAGGTATACGGCTCGGATCTGGTGCAAATCGATAAAATCACCCAGTCAGTGGAAAGGATCGCCAAGACTGTTCCTGGGGTAAGCTCCGCAGTCGCTGAACGCCTCACGGGCGGGCGTTACATTGATGTCGACATTGAACGCAGCGCAGCAGCACGTTACGGGCTGAACATTGCCGACGTTCAATCCATTGTTGCTGGTGCGGTCGGTGGCGCGAATATTGGTGAAACCGTAGAAGGTCTGGCGCGCTATCCGATCAGCCTGCGCTATCCGCGCGAATGGCGTGACTCGCTGGACGACCTGCGCAATCTGCCTATCTATACTCCGCAGGGTAGCCAGATCACGCTGGGTACCGTGGCGCAAATCAAGGTCACCGACGGCCCGCCCATGTTGAAGAGCGAAAACGCCCGCCTGACCGGCTGGGTCTATGTCGATGTTCGCGACCGTGACATGGCCACGGTAGTGAAGGATATTCGCGCCAAGATCGATGATGAAATAGAACTCGAATCCGGCATGAGTATTCGTTATTCAGGCCAGTTTGAATTTATGGAACGAGCCAACGCGAAACTCACGCTGGTGGTGCCAGCAACGATAGTCATCATCTTCGTGTTGCTGTATTTGATATTTAACCGCTTTAGCGAAGCGCTATTGATTCTGGCCACCCTTCCGTTCGCCCTCACAGGCGGCGTCTGGATACTGTATTTGCTCGATTACAATTTATCGGTCGCTACGGGTGTTGGCTTCATTGCTCTGGCTGGAGTCTCTGCTGAGTTTGGTGTGATCATGTTGTTGTATCTGACCAATGCCTGGGCCGAACGCAATAAAGCTGGTCATTTTGACGAACCCGCACTTTTTGGGGCGATCCGTGAAGGTGCAGTGCAGCGCGTTCGACCTAAGGTGATGACCGTGGCAGTTATTATCGCCGGTTTGCTACCGATACTGCTAGGGAGTGGAACCGGCAGCGAGATTATGAGCCGCATCGCTGCGCCTATGGTCGGAGGGATGATCACCGCCCCTCTACTGTCTTTGTTTGTCCTCCCGGCGGCTTATCTGTTGATGAGACGCCGATCTATCCACCTAACCCATCCACCCTCTGGAGAAACACGATGAGAACCAAACTCGCATTAATGATAACCCTGGCGATGGCTCCTGCCGCTTTTGCTGACGAAATGAACGCGATGGAGCACGATCAGGATACTGCGATGGATAACATGCAGATGGATCAGCACGACGCTGCAGCTGAGATAGCCAAGGCCACCGGCACTATACGTAAGATAAGTAAGGAGAAAGGAACCGTTACCATTGCTCATAGCCCGGTGCCAGAGCTCGAATGGCCGGCCATGACAATGGGGTTCAAGGCCACGCCTGAGCAGCTTGAGAAACTCAAGGAAGGCGATGAGGTCGAGTTTGAATTTACGTCCAAGGGCATGGATTCGGTGATTACCTCAATTAACAACGATTAGAGCAACTACGAATGGCCACCGCTTAGCGGTGGCCATTAAGCGGTATGATGCATAGGCATGATTTACCTCTTTGTATGATTGAAGTCTGTAATAATTTAATAAAACCGAATACCAGCCTAAACGCGTTGCAATACATGCCTAAATGACCCTCATTCTTTATCGCCTGCGATAAGGACGGGCGAGCTCAAGATGGCGCCAACCCCCACTTATCATGCACGTCCCAAAAAAAGGCTTAGGCATACGCCTAAGCCAATTGATCGAAACAGCAATTCAGATAGCGAACTCTCTGTTTAGAAACTATATTGAGCAGCCACCATTACACGACTTGCATCCTCTTTACGACCATCGGATAGTTCTGTCTTGAAGTAACCATATTCGATGCCATACATTAAGCGCTCATTGGGTGTCCACATCACATTGACAAAAGCATTCTGGTTTTTTCTACCAGCATTACCTTGAACTGACTTATCACCAAGATCGACATCGGTATAACCATAAGAAGCGTTTAAGCTGTACTGAGGCGAAACCTGGTAAGAGAAGCCTGCTGCACCGCCATCGCCCGATAACGTTTGTAACTTACCGTTGGTATCAACGTAAGCATCGGCACCGTTGAAATAGTCACCAGAAAGGTAAAGATAACTGTTGGCACCCTCGCTGGTGTGGACAATACCTCTCAACGTCAATGGCCCGATATCATAAGAGCCGCCAGCAAAGGTCCCATAACCCATTTCCGTATCGTTGTCGCTGCCGGTATCGTATTTAAGCTGTCGCGCAATGCCAGCGACAGAATAGGAAAAATCGCCAGTGCTGTCTTCGTAGCGCAAGCTTAATGCAGGCATTGATGAGACGGCATCGTCATTATCTGGCAACGAAGCTCCGTCAGGAACGGAACCATCGATATTCTCTGCAAGCTGTGCTTTTGGGTCTTCCGCAGCTATTGATAATGCTCCTGCAGTGTAGCGCAGCTGGGCCAGGCGCGAGCCGTAACCGTTACTTCCTGCTGTGCCAAGAAAATCCAGTGTGGGGGTGGCGGCGACGAAGGATCCATAGTTAGACCACGTTTGTCCGGCCAGAATGCCATTCCAGGATCCATAGGCATGCCTTAATCTCAAGCGCGTGTTGTCATCGTTATAGGACCAGAAGTCCCCTTCGATGACGGTGTCAAGCGTACTCCCTTCCATAGGGGTGCTGGTTCTAAAGCCAATGCGGCTCTGTGTTGCAGATGCTTGAAACTGGTTTCCAATATCTTCATCATTTTCTGAACCTGCAACTTCAGCAAAGTAACCTTCGTTTGCGGAGCCCGCATCTCGGTCAAAGTTGTAGGTCATATTGAGCCTAGCATAACCATAAATGCCTACAGTGGTCTCACCCACTTGGTTCTCCAGTGCTGATGCGTAAGTGGATCCGATTCCCAACGCTATAGCCGTCATATTGATCAAAGCTGTTTTTTTATTTAACATTATTATATCCCATCGCTATACTATTTTTGGAAGTTGATACAGCAATGTAATCCTATCAATATAGTCTGAAATTAAGCTGAAAATGTTCCCATATAGCAGCTATGATTAATAAAAAGGCCAGCTTTCGCTGGCCTTATTTTTTAATCTGTAGCTAATGACTAGTAGGTGACATGCAGTTCATAACGGTTATTATCATTTTCCTTAGTGCCTCCCATTGAGCTACCTGTCACCTCAAGCTGATAATTGCCAGGTTGCAGCTGACTAACAAGTTCGAAGTTCCCCCGTGGGCTAGACGCTTCTGCTACTTGCTGTCCTGCCTCGTTGTAGAGGACCGCTGAAATACGGTTGCCAGTGCTGGTAAAGCCTGGGAAGTGATCACTCGCTACTTTCAGCGTAGTCGCTTGTTCAATGTTAATATTGAAACGCTTGGATTGCCCCTGGGCAAGCAGCTGTGTAGAAGACACACCTCTTTCTAGTAAGGGAAGATCCTGGGTTGTATTCCCAAAGTTAGCCAATACAGGTGTTGAAAGAATGCTGGCTACTAGCGTTCCAAAAATAATAGATTTAACTTTCATGTCGATTACTCCAGTGGTTGATCACATGGTTATAATAATCTTTGTTTCTGAAAAGGAGCTGAATTTTACGATAAAAAATAATAAAAAAAACGCCACCATTTGGTGACGTTAAAAGTTATCGGCTTTTAGATGGTTAAAACATCAGTCGGACACCGGCAACTACCCCAGTGTCTTCTGTGTTATCGCCACTGGCGCGGGAGAGATCCGCGGTGTCGCCGTACTCTTTCTGCCAGTAAGCACCGACGTAGGGGGCGAAGCGGCGAGTCACCTCGTAACCCAAGCGCATGCCGACGCGAACTGAGTTGAGTCCCTCACCGACGCCAAATTCTTCAACTTCACTGGCGGCCACGGCGATTTCGGTGCGCGGCTGTAGGTAGAGCCGCTGTGTCAGGCGCAAATCGTATTCGCCTTCAAAGCTGGCGGCTACGTCGCCATCTTCACTTACTTGCATGGCAACGTCGGTTTCAATGCCGTAGGGCATTACACCCTGAAGGCCAACCACCCCATAAATGCGTTCGGCGTGATCACCGGAGAACACACCGCCTTGATAACCGATACCCCCCTGTAACTCCCAAAAATCGGCCACTAGGCGGCTATAGAGTAGTTCCAGCGATTCAAACTCAGCATCTTCCCCATCGCCCTGGACATTTTCGCCCTCTGACTTGAGGTAGACACGGTTTATATCGCCGCCGTACCAGCCTTGAAAGTCCCATACCACGGCGTCTTGGCCTTTGTCGGGTACGGTGTATTCAAGCCGGTCGAACAGCGCCATGCCCATGTTGTGTTCCACGACCGGCGATGGCCAGTTGTCTGGGGCCGCATAGCCATCTTCGGCCTGAGCGGTAGTGGCGGCGGCCATACCGAGGGCGGTGCTGGCGAGGGTTATGTAGTACTTAGTTTTCATACTGCCTCCTTAAGAAACCTGAACAACGCGGAACATGCCGGCATCCATGTGATAGAGAAGGTGGCAGTGGAACGCCCAGCTGCCCTCGGCGTCTGCGGTGATCAGCGCAGATACACGCTCGCCGGGCTTCACATTCAGGGTATGTTTGCGCGGAATCAATTCCCCCTGGCCGTTTTCCAGCTCCATCCACATGCCGTGGAGGTGAATGGGGTGCTCCATCATGGTGTCGTTAATGAGGATGAGGCGCAGCCGCTCATCTTTCACAAAATGAATGGGCCCGGTCACTTCGCTAAACTTCTTGCCGTCGAACGACCACATGTAACGTTCCATGTTGCCGGTCAGGTGCAGCTCAAGCTCACGGCCTGGTTCACGACGGTCAGGCCATGGCGCGAAGGCTTTTAAATCGCGGTAGACTAAAACACGCCGTTCGTCGGGGTCGATGCCGATACCCGCTTGGTCGTAGCGAGAGCCGGGCTGAGCCTCACCGGCCACCAACATGCCATTTGCGCCGATTTTCGCCTGCTCGCCTGACATGCCGCCCATAGTAGAGTGATCCATGCCCGCCATGTTCGAATGATCCATGCCTTGCATATTCGACATGCCAGAGTGATCCATTCCCGACATATTGGAATGATCCATGCCTTGCATATTCGACATGCCAGAGTGGTCCATCCCCGACATATTGGAATGGTCCATGCCTTGCATATTCGACATGCCAGAGTGGTCCATCCCCGACATGTTGGAATGATCCATCCCGCCCATGCCATGGGCGCCCATGGCTTCCATGCCGCGGTCGGCAATTTGACGTCGTACAGGGATGTCGGCCTGCATGCCCTCGCGTGGTGCCAAGGTAGCGCGGGCATAGCCGCTGCGATCCATAGCCTCGGCGAAGATGGTGTATGCCTGATCGTCTTCGGGTGAAACCAGCACATCGTAGGTTTCCGCCACGCCAATACGGAACTCATCAACGGGAACGGGTTGCACCGGTTGGCCATCGGCGGCTACCACGGTCATTTTTAGGCCGGGAATGCGTACATCAAAGTACGACATCGCCGAGCCGTTAATCACGCGTAGACGTATACGCTCCCCGGCCTTGAACAGGGCATTCCAGTTTTCCTGGGGGGAGTGGCCGTTGAGCAGGTAGGTATAAGTACTGCCGGTGACATCAGCGATGTCCCGCGAACTCATGCGCATTTGGGCCCACATGCCGCGCATTTCGGCGGTTTGTGCGAAACCCTTTTCGCGAACATCGGCGAAGAAGTCAGCAATCGTGCGCTCTTGGAAGTTGTAATAACCTTCCATGGTCTTCAGGTTACGGAACACCGACATCGGTTCTTCGAAGGTCCAGTCGGTGAGCAGTATCACGTGCTCTCGGTCATAACGGATAGGCTCGCGCTCGGCGGCGTCGATAATCAGCGGCCCGGCGTGCCCTAGCTGTTCCTGCAGGCCTGAATGACTGTGGTACCAGTAGGTACCGTTCTGACGGACGGGGAAACGGTAGGTAAAGGTTTCGCCTGGGGCGATACCTGCAAAGCTGACGCCAGGCACGCCATCCATTTCTGGCGGTAGAATGAGGCCATGCCAGTGGATTGAAGTAGACTCATCGAGCAGGTTGGTTACACGAAGTACCGCGTCTTGACCTTCTTTTAGACGAATCATCGGGCCTGGGCTAGTGCCATTAAGCGTAATAGGGCGTGCTTCTTGTCCGTCGATAGACAACGATTCGCGGCGAATGGCCAGCGATACCTCGGGGCCTTCTTCGACGCCCTGCGCATACACATTGGAACGGCCCCAGGGGTTTGCCCAGGCAGGGGTTAATCCCATTGCCGCAGCGGAACCTAACCCTAAGGCAGCGCCGCCTTTAAGAACCTGTCGGCGAGAAAGCGGGTGAGAAATGATGCTTGAGCGTGCCATGTGTAACTCCTTTCAATAATAAATTGCACCATCTTGATGGAAGAAGCTGAATCTAAGCTGAATAGTGATTAATTAGTCACTTCAACCGCTAGAGGCAATGTAATCGTAACGCGCAGGCCACCCAGTGGACTGCGCTCAAAATGCGAGTGCCCCGAGTAGCGGGCAATTAACTGCGCAAGAATCGACAGGCCTAAGCCGTATCCAGGACGCTGTTCATCTAGTCGTGTGCCCCGCTCTCCCAAGCGCGAAAGATCCTCTTCTGCAACGCCGAGACCATCATCATCAATGGTGAGCGTGAGTGTCGTGGCGGAGACGGCAATGTCGCAATTAACGCACCTACTTGCCCATTTGCCAGCGTTATCGAGCACGATGCCTACTATTTCAGAAAAGTCGTGAGCCTCAATAGGCACTTGGTCTTTCTCGCCTGCCGAGTGGGTGAGGTTGAAGATACGCTCAGGGTAAAGGCTGCGGAGCATCTCGATGAGTCGTGAACTATCACGCGTGACGCTGGCCATTCGCCCCGCGTTAGGGCCTGCAATCCGCGACCGACGCAACTCAGCATCCAACTGGGCGTTAATATCCTCGATACGACTGAGCAGTTTATGGCGGCGGTTTTCATCAATAGGCCGGTTGCCGCGTAGTACTTGGGTAACCGCGGCCAGCGGGGTTTTTAAAGCATGAGAAAGATTGGCGACTGATTCCCGCGAGCGTTGTAAACGAAGATCAATATCATCCATAAACCAGTTCAATTGGTCGACTAACTCATCTAGCTCAGAAGGGGCTACTAATAACAAGCGATCACGTTTACCTGATCGCAAGGCTTCAAGCTGTTGACGCAGTTGCCAAAGTGGCGTGAGACCACGGTTAACCGCCAGCATATTGAGTAAGATGAGCATCCCTAAAAGCACGGCGGCAATCCCACCGACCCACCAGTGCAAGGTCGCAAGTCCTGCTTCCACCTGTGAAAAATCCTCACCCACCAGTAGCACACCCTGTGTGCCCTGCCACTCAAAATGGCGACGGTAGACGAGCATGTGCTGCGTTCCGCGATTCACGTCTATTAGGGCATCACCGTTTTCTTCCAGCAATGGAGCCAGCTGTTGCTGCCATTGCGGGTCGGAAGCGCTGACTGAACCGTTAAAGCGGAGTACGTAGAGATGATGAAAGACTTGATAGCCTTGGCTAACCGAGTCGAGCGCAGTTGGTACAGCTGTTTGGTCTTGTTCTAGCTGCGCGACAGCGTGGTCGGCTTCACGCTGTAAACGCTCGCCTAAAAAATCTCGTGCCAGGTTCTGTAACAATATGCCATGCAGTAGCCAAGTTGTGACCACCACCAATAGCGCCACACCCCCTAGCCAGGCGAGTAGACGAAAACGTAAACTGCGCCGATCAATGTGAAGCAAAGAAATACCCCTGGCCGCGGCGCGTTTGGATAATTGATTTGCCTAGATAACGGCGTAGACGAGCGACATAGACTTCGACCAAGTTGGGCGCGGCAGCATCCTGATCCAAGGCATAGAGTTGCTCTAGTAGCTGTTCTTTAGAGTGGATGCGATCAGGATGCAGCATTAAGTAGCGCAGCAACCGAAACTCCGTCGCCGTAAGTGAACGCCACGTATCCCCTTCTAGACACACTCGTTGACCAGCTTCATCCAGCGATACGCCGTTAAGTGTAAACACTTGAGATAACTGACCAGATTGCCTGCGCAGCAGGGCCTTCAGGCGGGCCATGAGTTCGGCTTCGTGAAAGGGTTTGGTGAGATAGTCGTCGGCACCCGTTTCAAGACCAATGACTTTATCTTCCCAGGTATCGCGGGCTGTGAGGATCAGCACAGGCGTGTCGCGTTTTTGCTTGCGCCACTGGGCGAGCAGATCCAGCCCGGACCCATCCGGCAGGCCGATATCCAAGATGGCCAGCTCGTAATGCTCGGTTGCCATCAGTGACTTGGCCGCTTTCAATGAAGCGGCCAAATCAACCAGGTAACCGTTGTCTTTGAGACTCTCTGCCAAGCTTTCTGCAAGCAAGTCATCATCTTCGAGTAGCAACAGTTTCATGGGTAAGCATCAGATTAGAGAGTAAAATTGCCGTACATGCCAGATTCGTAATGGCCGGGGATGTTACAGGCATACTCTAGCTCGTTCGCATTATCGGGAACACTCCATAATAGAGACCCGGTCTCGCCAGGTGCAATGGTAACAGCTGCCATGCTCATGCTAGACATATCGTGGCCTTCACCCTGTGACATATTGGCCATATCGTGGCCGTCATCCTGTGACATATTCGACATGTCATGGCCTTCGCTATTGGCCATATCTAGCATCATTTTTCGATGCTCTTCCTGGGCTTCTTTGCTACCAATCACAAATTCATGTTCTAAATTGCCAGTGTTGGTGATTTCAAATTTAACCACCTCCCCAGCCGCCATTTCTAGCTGTTCAGGATCGAACCACATATCGCCAGCGTCGAGGCTGATCGTGCGGTCGACGTCAGCCTCCGTTAGGTTGCTGTCTCCACCGCCGTGGCCGGGCCCAGCCCACGCTGCAGTTGTTACCAAGCTTAGTGAAAGGGCAAACAAAGACGTTGTTAAAGTGATGTTGCGCATGCTCATTGACCTCAGAAGTTATTGTCACCCGTTCTTTATACGGTGTTAACCTGAAACGAGCCTGAATCTAACGTAAAAATATGACCTGCTGCACAAAAGCATTTCTAACATGATGTTGGATACTGACCCACCTGATTAGAGTCAACGCCGCAGCAATGACTTTTCGTCTTTTTGGTGCAATGCCTATGGCAGCATCCGCCTCAACCTCAGAGAACGGTTCACAAGAGGGCGACCGTTAATTTTCGATCTCTGGAACAGCTTAACAAGGTGGTTGCCCTGTTAGTCACCCATTCGGTGATGACACTCTTGTTAGCACCGCCGTGATCAGCAGGATAACCGCGACCATGACCATCTCCAGTGCAATACTGCGCTGTAACCGTCGAGGGGCTGTTGTGTCGCCGCTCTCAAAGGCCGGTACAAGCCGCCACTTGTTCGCGGCAGCAAATATCAGTAGCACCGCCACAATCAACACCTTGCCGATCAAGAATTGTCCATATGCCGTGGTGAACAGTGGCGTAAGTCCGCCTGTTAATAGAGTGGCCAAAGTGACGCCCGCCAGTACCAATAAACCAACTCCGCCTATGGCGATTTTCCCGAAACGGGTCAGAATGCGGGCGGTATTGTCTTGGTTGTGACCCCGTCCCACTAAATGGAACAGAGGCCACAGCGAGGCCACCCAGAATGCCGCCGCCATCAGGTGAACGATCAGCAAGCCAGCCAGAACGAGGCGTGGGGTGTTTACTGTATGCCCCACCTGCACGAATGCCAGCATCACCAGTAACACGCCTACTAGGCTCAAGCTGTTGGCTGTTTTCGAGGGTGCTAAGTTATTAAGCTGAATTGCCTGGACCAGTAGCAAACCAGCTACCGCCAGTATTAGCCGGATCCCAGACGCGCCCTCGAACACGATCCCGAGCAACATTGGGTTGGTTGCAGCAGCTATATTGCCGCCCCCAAGGTAGCCAGCTTCTAGAGGCCACTGGAACAGAATCAGGATGACCCCCGCCCAGGCAGCAAAGACACCCATGCAGGCGACGCGCCTCCGGTCGAGATCAGGGAGTCGGGGAAACGCTAGACGAAACAACACGGCCCCCGTCGCGACTAGGGCACTAAGGTAAACCCCGGCCGCCACGAGAATCATCGCGACGGTCCAGACATCAAGGTTATTTACGGAGAACCACCAGGCCACGGGTCAGGGCTCGACCGAGAAGTTAAAACCGTCGGACATCATGTGCCCGTCATCTGATAGGCCTCGCCAGCGCACCTGGTAGTCCCCAGCCGAAAGAATTTCACCGGGCTTTACGAAGTAGCGTTCGACCTGTTCACCGCCTGGCTGTCCATCAAGAGGAACGAGGCCGTCCGGGCCTGTCACTTCAAACTGGGTAATGCGCATCATGCCACCAAACTCGATGCCAATCTCTGCTGGTGAATCCTGAATGGTGACGCCATCCTTGGGCGAAGTGCTTGCGCCCCCTTCATGTGACAACACTGGGCTTGCGAGTGACAGCAACAGCGTTGCTAAAGTAGCGTGAATGATAGGGAGCGAACTCGTCTTCTTTTGCATACCGTATCCTTATATTTTTTCAGGGTTGAATGGATGTTGTTACTTCATCGCGAAGGCGTTAAATCTGATTCGGTTGAGCTTTCAGGATTCTTTGGCTTTAGGGGGCGCTTTTTGGGCGGCAAAATATTTGAGCAGCATTTGGACGCGCTCTTCTTCATGGAAGTGAGTCGGTGTTATAGCGTGCCAACCTGAAACAGAGCTGAAAATGGCGAAAAAAAATGACCTGTGACAATATTTAGGTGTTGGGATCGGTTTCTCCTTTACCTTTGGGCCACCTATAGGTTGTAGGCTTATAACGAAAGCTAACTCCGCCATCTTCCATTTTTATCGGATAAGGCAACGTTTCGATCAGCAACATGATGAAAGTAAATATCATGGGTAAGCACTAGTTGATCGTTGCCGTTGGTCTGGCGGCAAGCCTCAGTCTCTCAAGCGGCGCCATCTTCGCTTAAGGCATAAACCAAGAGTGATGCCATGATGAACGCGGAATGCTTTGCTTTTATGGGGTCAATGGGGTGGCTAGGCTGGTTGATGCCCCTGGCCATGCTGTTATTAGTTGGCTTGGCGATCGCGTCGCTGGCCAAATACCTCTTCAGTCGTTCACATTAAGGAGTTGAAAATAATGCGACATATGACCACCAAACTTTTGCTCTCAGGTTTCATGCTGCTTGGGACGGTCTCTGCTCAAGCGGCGTTACCGCCAGAGGCAACACTGTATAAAAACCCCCAGTGCGGCTGCTGTGATGAATATGCGCGCCATCTTCAGGAACTTGGCGTAGACGTCACCATTATTGATGACGTCGAACTGGGTGATATCAAGCAGCAGGCGGGCGTTCCCTATGGTCTTGGATCGTGCCATACCATCGAAATCGGCGAGTATTGGATCGAGGGCCACGTTCCGATGGAAGCCGTACAGGCACTGTTTGAGCAACAACCTGATGTAGACGGCATTGGCCTAGCAGGTATGCCCATCGGTACACCGGGTATGCCAGGGCCTCAGGAAGAGCCCTATGACGTGTATTCCTTCACGGATAAGGAAGACAAGGCGTTTATGACGCTCTGAAATAAGCCGGGTCGATACAATGAATTCAAAACACCACTGGGAGTCGGTGTATCAACGCAATACTGCTGACTAAGTGAGCTGGTTTCGGCCTCATTTAGAGGCCTCCCTTGATTATATCCAGGCAGCGGCTCCAGACCCACATGCGGCGATTATTGATGTGGGTTGCGGTGAAGCAACGCTAGTAGATGATTTGCTGGTGCTTGGGTACGACGATATTACCGTTTTAGATATTTCTGAAAGCGCCATTGCAACCGCATAGCGCCGTTTAGCTAGCGTTTCCAGCCGCGTTAAATGGTGCATTGGGGACATTACGCAAGCAAGGTTGCCTGGGCATTGCTATGCCGTTTGGCATGACCGTGCGGTTTTTCACTTTTTGGTGCACCCAGTCTATCGCGCAGCTTATGTTCGGCAACTTCGCCATAGCCTTATACCCGGTGGGCATGTGGTGATGGCAACCTTCGGGCCAGAAGGGCCAACACGCTGTAGTGGTTTGGATGTGGTGAGATACTCGGCCTCGCAGCTTAGCGAACAACTTGGCCCTTCGTTTGAATTATTGAGTGATCATCTTGAGGTACACGAGACGCCAACGGGCAGACCTCAACAGTTCCTGTATACCCATTTCCGGCATAAAGATGGCAAGGGGGCGTTCACTGAGCGTTCATCGTTATGGCGATGATTTATCTTAAATGTAATGCGGTAATGAGTGGCACCATAAATAACGACGGAACGTGCAGGCGGTAATCATGCTTTTTTGCTTCTAATGTGTTGCACTTATTCGTTGTAAACGCTAGTCCTGAAACATTTAACCATTGCCAGTATTAGTGCGTTTGCTCGCGTTTCAGTGGCAAGGAGATGCCGGAAATGATTAGGCTGTCGCTAAGAGGACGGATGGCCCTTCTCTTTGTAATAGTGGTGACTGCTGTCCTCACGCTCGCGGCTGTCAGCTTCGACTACTTTTCTCGGCTTCATTTCGAAAGAAAGGACACTCGAATACTTGAAGCCAAAGTCTCTGCCTTGAGGACGATCATCACGAGGAGGGATGATTTCGACCCAGGGATGGCCTCGGATATCCAACGGTTGGTCGACACCTCGTTTGGCTTTGCGGCCGCGATTATGGCAGGCGATCGGATCATGTACTCACACCACAACCTGTCCGAGGATTTGGCCACATTGCTAAGCTCCTCGCAAGACGATCGATGGGTGGTTGAAGTAGGGCGCAACCGCTACAGCGGTATAACCGAGCGAATCGAAGGGTGGGCCGGTGGAGAGGGAGGAACGATCCAACTGGCCATGGACATAACGCACCGTGCTCATTTCTTCGAAATGATCCGGCGATGGTTCATCTACACTCTTATCGCTAGCGCCATTCTCAGTGGCGCGCTCGGCTTTGTCTTCATCCGCCACGGACTCAAGCCAATATCCAGGCTCTCGAAGACATCTTCCATGATCACTGCACACTGTCTGGATACGCGCATCTCAACTGCCTCTGTGCCAGCCGAGCTGCACGAGCTTGTCGGTAACTTCAATGACATGCTCGAGCGACTGGACCAGTCCTTTTTACGGCTATCGAATTTTTCCGCTGATATCGCACACGAGCTGCGCAATCCTCTTAACAGCATGCTCACGCAGACAGAAGTGGCGTTAATGCAGGATCGTAAAAATGCCGACTACAAGGATGCTCTTTATTCTACCCTCGAAGAGCTACGCCGGATGTCAGGCATGGTTGACGATATGCTTTTCCTGGCTAAAGCTGACAATGGCATGATCACCCCAGACTTCGACGATCAAGATCTGGCCGAAATAGCTTCGAGCGTGCTGGAATATTACGAATATGCCGCTGACGAGAAAGACATCAAGCTCATAATGCATCGCCAAGGTGCGACGCGGGTGCGAGGCGACAATCTCATGCTGCGCAGGGCAGTTTCGAACATCATGTCCAACGCGGTTCGCTATGGCGACGTAGGCACCACAATCAAGGTTGGGCTATCTCAGGTTGGCCAGTGGATGAGTTTAGAGATAAGCAATCACGGACCAACGATCCCGCCCAAGCACATCGGCAAATTGTTCGACCGTTTTTACCGTATTGATACGGCCAGACGAGAGGGCAACACATTTAATATCGGCTTGGGGATGGCTATCACTCGCTCCATTGTCGAGACACACAGCGGAGAGATCCATTGTCAATCTGCGGACGGTGTGACTACTTTTGGGATGAAGTTACCCGTAGCGATCTGAGCCAGGTGCACTCCACCCTCCATCTGCTTGAGTTCGGCACGACAGCCGCACAGGACATCAATATGCTCTCAGAAGAATCCTCGACCCAAACAGAGACGAGACAGCGGAACAAGCATTGCGTCTGTACTACGCTTGATCGGTCAGCGCTGCTGAAAAATCTCTCCAGTCAGTTAGGGGAGAACGCGGAAGAAGTGCTGTTCAGCACAGCTTGGCACCAGATTTATTCGGATGCGGCTGTTTTCGTCCCTAGCGAAGCTTTGAATCAAATGTTGGGCATCGTCCGTGCGCTTGAGACAACCATCGCTTTGCCGGGGTACCGGAGCCGGATTCTTTCCCGAGCAACGCGGAGTGCCCAGATTAATCCAGGGCCAGTGGGTGCTTTTATGGGCTATGATTTTCACCTCGGCGAGGAGGGACCGCGCCTGATCGAAGTCAATACCAACGCTGGTGGCGCGTTTCTGAACGCCGTGCTGGTGCGTGCCCAGCAGCGCTGTTGCAGCGGCACCCAGCGAGTACCCGGAGCATCGGACTTCGATGCGGCGGTGATCGCCCAGTTCGAGAGCGAATGGCGCTCCCAGCGTGACAGTGGCCGTCCACGAAGCATTGCGATCGTCGACGACCAGCCTGCCGGACAGTACCTGTATCCCGAGTTCAGGCTGGCCCAGCAGCTGTTTCAAAAAAGTGGTATCGAAGCACTGATTGTCTCGCCTGCGGATCTCAGATATGAGACAGGTGCGTTGTATGCCGAAGGTAAACAAGTCGACATGGTATACAACCGCCTGGTGGATTTCGCGCTAGAGGCCCCCGAGCACGCAGCCTTGCGTTCGGCCTGGCTGCATGGAGGCGCCGTTATAACTCCCAATCCCCTTGCCCACGCCCTTTACGCGGACAAGCGCAATTTGGCGGAATGGTCGGACGTGTCGAGGCTGGTATCATGGGGCTTGAGTGAGGAAAACGCCGCACTGCTGGAGACGGGTGTACCACGAACCCTGCAGGTAAAAGCGAACAATGCTGACGAACTGTGGCGAGAACGCCGACAGTGGTTTTTCAAACCGGTGGCCGGTTATGGCAGCAAGGGTGCTTACCGAGGCAGTAAACTCACTAAAGGCACCTTTGCCCAGATCCTGGAAAGCGACTATATCGCTCAGGCTTACGTGCCTCCTTCCGAACGTCTGGTCCTGGTCGACGGTGAGCGGCGTAAGCTGAAAGTCGATGTGCGCCTCTATACCTATCGTGGTGACCTGCTGTTGGCCGCGGCAAGGTTGTATCAGGGACAGACCACGAATTTCCGTACACCCGGCGGCGGTTTTGCACCCATACTTCTTGATTAAAAGAGAATACTATTCCAAGCAATTCTCATAGATTGAACCCTGCCAGCCGGATAACCCGGCTGGCAGAGAAAAATAAACCGCCTGTTGGTCAGGTACAGACCGCTGAGACACGGAATTGACTGCGCTGAGCGGTACAGGAGCTCAGCATCGAATTGAGCAGCGATTCCCTAAGTCAGAAAATATAAAATTACTAATGTTCCAATCCCTTCGGCTCCCGCTGCTTCTGTCAACTCACTTCCCGTATATACATGTGCGATGCCTGAAAAATAACGTCTAATTATTTGGTTATACCGCTCAACGCTACGCTATAAACCGATATTACCAATATTTAGGATTTCTTCCCCGCGCGAGCATCTTCGCAGCAATAGGTGAAGTGATCATCTGGATTACAGCGAAAAAGGCAGCTGGTATAGCAATTTCTGATGGCAGGCCCGAGGCAGCTACAAACGCAGCGGCAATACTAAATTCCTTTTTGCTGACGGTGAAAAGGTAGGTAATTATCTCTTTGCGGTCATCCGTTAATAAGCGTGAGCTCTTCCCCACCAGGTAACCTATCAAATTAAGACTCAAGGCCGCCCCCGCAATCACAAACGCGTACCAACCATAGCCAAGAATGGTTTCTGCGTTAGGGCCTACAACAGCCAGGAGTATTAAGAGATAAAGGATCGACCCCAGTCCTGCATAAGCTGAATCATGGCGCGCAAATAATTCCGTAAAGCCTGTACGTAGACTTACCCCTAAGACAGTGGGTACAAGCACAATCAAAACGAGCTCAAGAATGATTGCGCCGAGCGGGACATCTAACTGAATACCTGTGAGCCACAAAAACAGGAAGGGAACAATAAAAGGACATAACGCCGTGTTGACCGCGTTGAAGACGGCAGCTAGCGCCACGTTACCTCGGGCCATTAATACAAGAAGAGGTGAGGATACATCCGTGGGCAGTGTACCAAGTAAGGTTTGGCCCGCGGCTAGCGGCCCACTCCCAAAAAACAGACGGCCAGTCAAAGAGCCCGCAATCGACATCGGACCATAGACTAAGCCTAGAGCTAATAATTGACGGGATGGCTTGCGAAAAACGATGCGTACCGCATGCGCGTCAAACGTCAAGCTGATGATAAACATCAACAGCGCCAGTAGTGGGCCAATGGAGGATTCAAGAAACTTTCCGGATGCCGGAAATAATAAGCCTAACCCCGCAACAATAATGACAAACCAGACAAGATGGGCATCGACAAAATAAAGAAATCTACTCATGTTGGGTTTCGAATTACCGGTTGAAGTGGGCCGAATACCGCACTAAAAAACGCCCTCACCTTGCTCCCAATAAGCACGATGCCCTTTCGTGGTCGTCGCTCATTTGAATGTCATGCGGATAAGCCACGCCTCGCGGCACAATACATCATGAGCTATTCGCCTCATACCACCTTGTCGGGCATAAATTGACGACATTCAGGGGTTGAAGCTTTAGTAGCTAGAGGTTTTATAGTGGCTGAAATGAAAAAGTTCTAGCGAGGTTAATATATGGGACATCATCATGATCATCCCCACATTGATCCTGCCTCTGGTGACCGGCGTGTCAGCATTTCCATTTGGGCAAACGGCCTATTAACCATCGCCCAAATCGTCGGTGGCATTATGGCGGGAAGCCTTTCGCTAATCGCTGATGCGTTACATAATTTTTCTGATATGGCGGCGCTCGTCATTGCCTTTGCTGCCCGGAAAATCGCGAGACGACCCGCTGATGCACAAATGACTTTTGGCTATGGTCGCATCGAGATAGTAGCCGCACTCATTAACTACACCACGCTCATTATCATCGGTGTCTACCTGATTTACGAAGGCGCTATGCGCATGATTGATCCCCCTGAGATACAGGGTTGGATAATCGTCATCATTGGTGGTGTCGCGCTTATCGTTGATGCACTCACCGCAGTGCTTACTTGGTCGATGCAAAAAGACAGCGTTAATATACGCGCCCTCTTTTTACACAACCTTTCAGATGCGTTGGCGTCTGTCGCAGTGATCATTGGCGGTTCGTTGATTCTACTGTATGACATGCGTTGGATAGACCCCGCCATTACGATCGGTATTGCGGTTTATATTCTCTATCTCGCTTTCACGGAGATTGGTGGCCCCATCCGCACACTCATGCTGGGATCTCCCCCTGATATTGATGGTCAACGCGTCATTGAAGCAGTGCGTAGCATTGAGGGTGTCCAGGATATTCATCATGTACATCTATGGCAGATGCAAGAGAACATGGCCGCGCTTGACTGCCATGTGGTTATGACGGAGGCCGGTTGGCAGCGGCTGGAAGCGATTAAGGCAGAAATCAAAGGCCAACTAAAAACGCGCTTCAACATTGTCCATTCCAGCTTAGAGTTTGAGCATATTGATCATGCACATCAGCATGCCAACCTTTACGGGCATGAGTAACAAGCCGATCTTGCTCGTTTGGGCACTATTTAGATCGGGCTTCATGCCAAAGAATCCTGATTTAATTTTCAACCACACCTTTGAAATAGAGAAAAAAAATGTTTAAAAAAACGACTTTTATGCTTGCGGGTACGTTGATGTTGACAGCCGCTATCGTGGCGATATCAAAACCTGCACTACTCGATATGCAAGCTGAGGCGGCCAGTGAGAATAGTGCCCAAGCCGACAGCTCCTTGGTTCGTTCACACTCACCGATCTTGGGGCCAGAAGAAGCGCCGGTAACGATAGTTGAGTTCTTCGATCCCGCTTGCGAAGCCTGTCGTGCCTTTTATCCACTCACCAAGAGTATTCTGGAAACCTATCCCGAAAAAGTGCAGCTAGTCGTGCGCTACACTCCCTTCCATGGCGACGTTTCTGATACGGCCATTCGCGTGCTGGAAGTCGCTCGTCGCCAGGGTGTATTCGAACCGGTGCTCGAAGCTCTACTCTCCCGACAGGGTCAATGGGCTTCCCATGGCAGTTTCGATGAATCGGCTATCATGGATATCGCCAGCGAAGCAGGCTTAGACCGGGATGCCGCTGAGGAACAGCTCAACTCGGCTGAGGTGCAGGCGGTGATTGACCAAGACATGGCGGACGTTAAAGCTAACCAGATCCGTCAAACGCCGACCTTTTTTGTCAATGGGGAGCCTCTAGACCCTTTTGGTATGCAGGAGTTAATTGATGCGGTTGAAGACGAAATAGAAGAGGTTTCTAAAGGCACAGATCCTCAATGATGCAGCGCTGGCTGATAATAGGATTATTGAGTTTGTATCCCGTGTTCGTAGAAGCCAACTGGCGAGAGAGTCTCTTTCTCTCGCCATCAAGTGCACCATTGGACACGATACAAGCAGCTACCGAACAAGGGCGCTTCCTTACACAGCCCCGCCTTGACACATTGACCTTTGGTCGTGATATCACCATTGCTACTTCTCTATATGAGTCCTTGGCAGCAGAGGGAGTTCCCCCGCGTTTCGCTACCAAATTGGAGACGCTACTAGGCGAGTTCATGGAGGCGCCTGTTGAATTTTCAGGTAGTGAACGTATCCAGCTAGTGTGGGAAGAAGACAGACGTGAAGATGGCTCCCTTGTGGGGCCTCCACGGCTGAATTATGCGGGATTGATCGATCAGGCAGCACGAATAGAGGTGGTATGGCCGGTAGACAAAAAAGGCATCGTCATGCTCTTCAAGAACGAAGAACTTTTAGATACTTTGCAGCTACCGGTCTTTGGTGCACGCCTGACGTCCCGCTTTGGTAATCGGCGGCATCCCGTGTACGGAGGGGTTCGCCCTCATAATGGCATAGACCTTGCCGCGCCTTATGGCACGCCTGTCATAACCACCGCGCCTGGTCGCATTTCATTCATCGGTCGTCAAGGCGGTTATGGGCGCGTGATGGAAGTAGAGCACGAAACGGGGGCTATTAGTCGCTATACGCACCTAAGCCAGTTTTCCCCACAGTTTTCGGTCGATGACCTGGTCAACGCTGGGGAGATCCTCGGGGAAGTAGGTACCTCAGGCGTCGCCACTGGCCCTAACCTGCATTATGAAGTGAGAGTGAATGACCGGCCTATTGACCCTATGGAGCAAGGTCGGCGCATTATCCTTGGGGAACAGCCTACTCGCCTGGAATCCCTAGCCTCACTTTACGAGGCAAGGGGGCGTTTAGAGCAAGCGATAGGCATATCCTCTATTTACGATCTGATTTCATTTAATGAACCATAACATTTAATGCTGACCGGCTTTGTGTTTGTTGCGGCGTGAACGGCATCGGCTGGCTCTTAAACAGTATTAAGCAGCTTGATGGGTAATCAATAATTATAAAGGCTACGTTTATGGAAGGTACTTCGCTGGTCGCCTTAGGTTTTTTAGCAAGCCTTGCTGCGGGCTTGATGACCGCTATTGGCGCGCTTCCGGTATTGTTCACCAAAAAACCCAATCGCGGTGTGCGTGATTTGGCGCTGGGGTTTGCGGCGGGCGTTATGCTGGCCGCCTCTTTCTTCTCACTGATCATACCTTCCTTAGATGCTTCCGAGTTGCGCTACGGTGGTAGCGTCGTGCCAGCCGCTATTGCCTGTGTGGCGATACTGTTGGGTATTGGGATGGTCGCTCTGTTGAACGAGTTACTTCCCCATGAGCATTTCGAGCAGGGACGAGAAGGGCCGGAGGCAGCCTCGCTTCGTCGTATCTGGCTATTTATTATCGCTATTACGATACACAACCTGCCGGAAGGGCTGGCCGTTGGCGTGGCATTTGGCGCTGGTGGTAGTGAGGGAGGATTGCCGCTCGCCATTGGTATCGGTCTTCAGAATGCGCCAGAAGGTTTGGCCGTTGCGGTATCGCTGCTTGGTGTAGGCTATTCACGATGGCGATCCTGGACAATTGCCGCCCTCACGGGGCTTGTCGAACCACTGGGAGGTCTATTGGGTGCTGGCGTCGTCAGCATGTCACAGGCACTACTCCCTTGGGGATTGGCCTTTGCTGCCGGGGCGATGCTGTACGTCATCAGCCATGAGATTATTCCCGAGACTCATCGGAATGGTCATCAGAAAAAAGCCACATTTGGCCTCTCGATCGGGTTGGTACTCATGCTTTTCCTGGATGTCTCGCTGGGTTAAAGCGTTGGCAAGGGCCTACAGTGTTGCGGTTAACCCAGGTCATGAGCCCCACCATGGGCCGTTTCACTGATACAGTGCTGGTGGTCACTTATCACCTCAATAATTCGGCAGCTCCCTACCTTGCCACCGGCGCACTGGGTGACCATCCGCTGAAGTTCATCGCGCAGTACAGAGAGTCGTTGAAGACGGGACTCCACTTTCTCCAAGTGATGCTTGGCAATGGCATCGACCTCCTGGCAGGGCATATCGGGCTGGTCTGACATTGCCAATAGCTCACGCACTGAGTCTACCGAGAAACCGAAATCTCGGGCATGGCGTATGAAGGTCAAGCGCCGGACAGCGTCTTCGCCGTAGCGGCGCTGCCCCCCTTCGGTACGCGATGCATCGCGCAGTATTCCAATGCGCTCGTAATATCGCACCGTTTCTGGCTTGCAGTCTGTACGCCGTGCCAGCTCACCGATGCTGATGCTTTGGCTCCTTGAGGGCATTGTAAAACTCCTTCCGAATGACTTGAAGCTGTAGCTGCTACAAGGTTTAAACTTCAAAACAATAACGCATCGGGAGGATAGTCACCATGGAAAAGTCAACGCATACAGCAGAGCCTGCGGTCTTGACGCTGCGGGTCGAAGGTATGGACTGCGGCGGTTGCGAGCGCAAGGTAGAGTCCGCGCTGGGACGCTTGGACGGCATTGAGGAGGTGACAGCAAGCTCGGTCACGGGGTCGGTGAAAATCCACTCTCAAGATCATGGGGCGCCGCCGCAAGAGACAATTGAGCGAGTCCTGAATGAACTGGGCTACCAAGTGGCCTCCCATGATGATCAAAAAGGCCCTTCGGCCTCCTCAACACCTTGGTGGCAAACCGCTAAAGGTCGCCTGGTCATTATTACGGGAAACCTGTTGGTAGTTGCCTTTGCCCTGCGTATGGTCTGGCCGTCCTTAGGTAATTTACCCTTCGTCATAGCCACCTTAGTGGGCTTGGTACCCATCGTGCAGAGTGCCTGGGGCGCGCTGAAGATGCGCAACCCCTTCACCATTGAAATGCTGATGTGCATTGCCGCTTTTGGTGCATTGGCCATCAATGCCGCCGCTGAGGCGGCGATGGTGGTTTTCCTATTCGCTGTGGGGGAGCTACTGGAAGGCGTGGCAGCTTCACGGGCGCGTCGCAGTATCTCGGCCTTAGCGAACTTAACGCCGTCCATGGCAAGGCTTATGGAAAATGGCGATGTTCGCGAAATCTCAGCGAATTCACTCAAGCCAGGTCAGCGAGTACTGGTGCGTCCCGGCGACCGCGTTCCTTGTGATGGTCGTATTTTGGCCGGAGAGTCAGATATTGATGAATCGCCCGTCAACGGTGAGTCCATACCGCGATCGCGTGCGCCTGGTGATGATATCTTTGCCGGTACAGTGAACCTTGATGCCGCCCTGGAGGTGGAGGTAACACGAGGCGCCGAGGACAACACCATTGCACGGGTGATCCGTCTGGTCGAAGAGGCGCAGGCTGCCAAGGCACCGATAGCGCGTTTTATCGACCGATTTGCCTATTACTATATGCCCACGGTCGTCGTACTCGCGCTATTGATGGCGGTGGTGCCTCCGCTGGTCTCAACGATGGCGTGGTCAGAATCCATTTATCGTGCTCTGGCACTGCTATTAATTGCTTGTCCCTGCGCATTAGTCATCTCAACTCCCGCCGCGATTGCAGCGGGTCTATCGGTGGGCGCTCGACGCGGTCTGCTGATCAAAGGTGGCGCCGTGCTTGAGCAGTTAGGCAAGCTCCGCCTGATCGCTTTGGATAAGACCGGCACACTCACTGCGGGCACGCCCAGGGTCACCGACGTGGAAGACTGGGCCACCGGACAGAACGAAAACGAAGTATTGAGGCTGGCAGCCGCCATGGAACGTGATTCCAGTCACCCCATCGCCACAGCCATATTCTCTCATGCGCAGCAGTTGGGTCTTGTCATCCCCCAAGGCGTTGCCAACCGAGCGCTTCCAGGGCGAGGCGTCGCAGGTCAGGTAGAGGGGCGTGAACTGAGTTTGATTACGCCTCGTCACTTGGCGGAACAGGTCGTTCTTGATGAAGCGGTTAGCGCACGACTATCTGAGTTGGAGGGCGCTGGCAAGAGCCTTGCCGTACTCGTTGAAGGTGATCGACCAATTGGCCTAATCGCTGTACGCGATGAGCCGCGTGAGGATGCTATAGAGGGACTTGCCGCTCTGTCACGCTTGGGGGTCGAAGCCGTCATGCTCAGTGGCGACAATGCGCGTACGGCCAGTGCCATTGGTGAGTCTTTGGGCATCGAAGCCTATGGCGAATTGATGCCTGAGGACAAGGCTCAACGCGTCCGTACCTGGCAAGCCGCTGGTCGTGGCCCCATCGGTAAAGTGGGGGATGGTATCAATGATGCCCCAGCACTGGCTGCAGCAGACGTAGGTATCGCTATGGGTGGCGGTACGGATGTGGCATTGGAAACGGCGGATGCAGCCCTGTTGAAGAACCGGGTTACCGGTATCGCCGAGATGATCGACCTATCTCGTGCCACGCTGCGCAATGTTAAGACCAATGTGGCTCTCGCCCTTGGTCTCAAGGCCATTTTCCTGGTCACCACGGCAATGGGTATCACCGGCATGTGGATCGCGGTGATGGCGGATACCGGTGCCACCGTACTGGTCACCTTAAATGCCATGCGTCTATTGGGCTATCGCTTTTCGTCCAGTACTGCGCTGACTGAAAAGCAACAAAGGGAAGTCACGTCATGAGTGATGTACAACAAGGCCGTCTTTCAAGTTGCTGGCCTTGGTTTTCCCTAGCGGTATTGGTGGCACTGGCCGATCAAATCATCAAAGAAGTTGTGCACGCCCTGATGCCCTTTGGCCAAGTCATTCCGTTAACGCCGTTCTTTAACTGGGTTTACACCGGTAACACAGGGGCCGCCTTTAGTCTTCTTGCTGATGCTGGTGGCTGGCAGCGCTATGTCTTTGTTGGTTTGGCTTTAATCGTCGCTGTAGTGTTGATGGTACAACTATGCAAACCCATAACCCGCCTGGAAGCGCTTGGATACAGTTTAATATTGGGGGGAGCTATAGGTAATACGGTTGACCGTTTAGCGCGAGGCTATGTAGTGGACTACCTGGATGTCTACTGGGGGCAATGGCACTGGCCAGCGTTTAACCTAGCCGATATCGCGCTATTTGTAGGGGTGTTCATGTATGCATTGACGCTTTGGCGTGAGCGACCCTCTTTTAAGCAATTTGAGTAACCGTATGGATTCGGTCAAGCAAACAGAAAAAAGCGCAATTTTTCCTGAGCGGGTCTCACTGATATTCGGTTGTTTGGTAGCGCTAGCGGCGGGAGTGTTAACTACCTTAAGTGCCGCGCCCTTCTCCCTATGGTGGCTTGGCCCGGTGGCTGTTGGACTGGTCTATTGGAAGATACATTCGCTGACGCCTGCGATGGCTGCTCTGCGTGGGTGGTGCTATGGCGTGGGCCTTTTTGGTTCCGGCTCATCCTGGGTTTTTGTCGCTATCCACGATTACAGTAATACCGGGGCGCCGTTGGCGTTACTCCTCACCATTCTCTTCGTTACTGTTCTGGCGCTATTCTTTGCTGTTCCCTTTGGGCTCTATCGCCGCATCACAGGGCCACGGCTTGCATTTCTTAGCTTTGCTGGTGTGTGGGTCGTTAGCGAATGGCTGCGCACCTGGTTGTTCACTGGCTTTCCTTGGCTCTTGCTAGGCACCTCACAGATAGATTCTCCCTTGGCACCGTGGGCGCCTATTGGTGGGGTATACCTGCTTTCGTTGATTACCGCGCTTACCGGCACATTGGGAGTAGAACTGTTACGCCGTCGCTGGTGGTTCTCAGTCCCTATCGCCGTCTTGTGGCTAGTGCCGTTTGTCTTGCCTAATCAATGGACGACGCCTGCTGGTGAGCCTATCCACGTTGCGTTGTTACAAGGGAATCTTGACCAGAACATTAAGTGGAGCGCCCAAGGCCAGCGCGAATCGATCAATATCTACACGTCGATGACACGGGAGCAGCCGAGCGATATCGATCTAATCGTTTGGCCCGAGGTGGCACTACCCCTCTTCGAGCAGGAAGCGCAGTTGACCCTTGAACGGGTAGCGTCTGATCTCAGCCCTGGCACTAATCTACTCACTGGTATCTTGCAACGCGACGGTGAGGGGCTCTATTACAACAGCGTTATCGGCTTGGGTGACGTGCAAGGCCAGTATCGCAAAGCACATCTGGTACCTTTCGGCGAGTACCTGCCACTGAAAAGTCTCCTCGCTGGCACCATCGCCTTTTTTGATCTGCCCACACCGAGCATGACCCCAGGGCCAGACGAACAGCCCCCAATACACGTCGCGGGTACGTCCATTGGCAACGCCATCTGCTATGAGATCATTTTCGCTGACCGCGTGGCCCAGCAGGCACGCAATGCCGAGCTGTTACTAACGGTTTCCAACGATACTTGGTTTGGACGCTCCATAGGCCCGCACCAACATTTGCAAATGGCGCGCCTACGAGCCTTGGAAAATGGCCGTAGTTTAATCCGTGCCACGAGTAATGGCGTAACCGCCCTTATTGATTCCCAGGGCCGCATCACTGCCAGCGCCCCCCAGTTTGAAAAGACCAGTTTAACCGGCGAGGTAACCCCCATGCAGGGCCTCACTCCCTTTACCCGTACCGGTAGCGGGCCCGCCTGGTTATTGGCAGCTCTGCTGACATTACTCGGTTTACAACTGAACGTGTCCCGATCACAAGACAACACATTAGACGAAAAGGAATAAAGCGATGCTCTTATCAATACGTAAATCAGTGGTACCCAAGAAAACATATCGATGGCCGCTACGGTTGAGTGCATTGTTGAGTGTGATGGTAACTTGGCTGGCGATGTCCAGTGCCGTCTTAGCCGAGCAAAACTTGGCTGGGCAGAATCAGGAATGGCCCAAAGGGCACTATCCATTACCTGATGAAGGCAATGTCATAGGCGAGGCTTACACCGTCACCGTGAAGGATGACGAGGATACGCTGATCGATATTGCCAGACGCCACAACCTTGGCTATCTGGAGATTGTACGTGCCAACCCGGATGTCAGCATTTGGGTTCCCGGAGTGGGTACTGAAGTAACCATTCCAGAACGCTTTATTCTGCCGAATGTCGAGCGTACCGGTGTAGTCATCAATATCGCAGAGCTGCGGCTTTACTACTACCCCGATGTCAGTAACGATGAGTCGCCCCGCGTTGAGACCTATCCTATCGGCATTGGCCGTGAGGGGTTTGATACACCTCTTGGTGTGACCAAAACGACCATGAACATTAAAAACCCCGCATGGTACCCGCCTGAGTCGGTGCAACGCGAAGCGGCAGAGCGCGGCGAGAAAGCGCCCAGTGTGGTGCCGCCTGGCCCCGACAATCCACTGGGCGATCACGCCATTATTTTAGGCTTCGACGGCTATTTGATTCATGGCACCAACCAGCCCGATGGTATTGGCATGCGCGCAAGCCGTGGCTGTATACGCATGTTGCCTAACGATATTGAATCAATTTTTGATCGCATCCCGGCGGGCACCCAGGTCAACATCATCAACCAACCTATTAAAATCGGTTGGGACAACGGGCAGCCGCTGGTGCAGGCATTCCCTCCTTTAGGGGAGGAGGATCACACCATGACCGCTCTGTCAGACGCCATTACACGCCTTGAACAACGCAATGCTGATGGTGTTCGCTTCGATTACGAACAGCTTAGCGATTTACTGGCATCATCCAACGGGCTCCTCGAACCTCTGGATCCCAAGCTGGAACCGAGTAACAAAGAAGAAGACGACGATATCAACAGTGTTTATGAAGAACTGGCACTTCATACATCGTAAATGTTGTTAAAGACAAGGCAGCGCGACTTGTCAGCCCTTAAGAGAACAACGGCTATGCTACCGTCAAGCCCTTAATATTCGTCTTGTGTTGTCGGATGGAGCTGTTTCATTGCTAGCGTAGAAAGAGCTAATGCGATCATCACAACGTTGGTAGCAGCGACTTGCCGCATGGTGCAGTCGCTGTCTAAGCTGTCTCAATGTGCTTAATCTGAGGGAGAAGAGTAATTGACGTTGCGCTGGGCTACTTAAAACCTTGGGAGTTCTCACTGACGTGGGCGACCGCCTGTGTGCTGGCTATCGTTCTCTACTTGCGTGGCCTCCGACAGCGCCAACAGCTTGGCGAGTCTACAAGCATAGCCCGTATACTCGCTTACCTGCTGGGGGTTGCGGCGATCTATGGCGTCACCCTGACCCATTACGACTATCTCGCTCAGTACATGTTCTTTGCCCATCGTGCCCAACACTTGGTATTGCATCACGCGGCCCCCTTCTTGATCGCTTTGGCAGCCCCCCTGCCAGTATTGATCGAAGGTTTGCCAACGCGAATTAGACAACTCTTTAGGGGGAGGTTAGTTGCACGTGTAATGCACCCCACCTATGAAATCCTTCAGCATCCGTTAATCGCCCCTGTTCTATTCGTTGGACTTATCTATTTTTGGCTGATCCCCGAGATCCACTTCGATGCCATGCTGAGCGCTGACCTATATCAGGTGATGAACTGGAGCATGGCACTGGATGGGCTGCTGTTTTGGTGGCTGATTTTTGATAATCGCTCACCGCGACAAGGTGGACTCGGCTATGGAAAGCGAATTGTTATTCTAGTGGCGGTGATCCCGCCGCAGATTCTCCTGGGCGCTTATATCGCCTTCAGTCAGGAAGTGATTTTTGATGTCTATGAGGTTTGCGGACGTGCGTGGCCGCTGGATCCCCTAGATGATCAACGTATTGGCGGCTTACTGACCTGGGTTCCAGCCACCATGATGAGTGCTCTTGGCGTGCTTATCGTACTTAGCTTTATGTTCCGTGACGCTCGTAATGAGGATACCGTTTATGCTTCCCACCCCGCCCGCTAATTTACCGCGCTCAATGCGCATCTGGTGTTTGACCTTGTTGCTGTTTTCCGCCATGCCCAGCGCACTGTTCGCCGCAGATTTGCAGATCAGTGATGCTCGCATACGACTACTGCCGGGCGATATTCCGGCAGCGGGCTATGTCACCCTAACGAACATCGGTGAGAATGACACCACGCTGATAGGAGCAGAGAGCTCCGCTTTTGATAACGTTTCGATCCATCAAAGTGTTAGTCAAGATGGCGTCGCCAGCATGCAACACGTGGATCAGTTAACAGTGGCGGCGGGTGAGCAAGTGAAACTTGCTCCAGGGGGCTATCACCTCATGCTGATGAAGCGGAAGCACCCCATCGACGTCGGCGATGAAATCGAAATAACCCTATTGTTACGCAACGGGCAGCAGCAGAACGCCAAGTTCCGTGCAGGAGCACCCACAACACAGTAGGAGCAAGAAGAATGCGTCAACTTCTCATGCCTGTATTCGTATCGCTGTCGCTGATGGGATGCGCTGATCAAACGTGGCAGACGAAAGATATCTCAGGCCTTATGCCTCCATTGGCATTTGATCTTGTCGATGAAAACGGAAATGGCGTGACCGCCGATCAATTCCTTGGCAAGAGCACACTGCTGTTTTTTGGTTTCACTCATTGCCCTGATATCTGTCCTACCACGCTTGCGCGCCTCGACGCTGTCACTCAGCGGCTAGAGGAGGCTTATCGCGATGATATTCAGGTACTTTTTGTATCCGTGGATCCCAGTCGCGATGACCCAGCGACACTGAGTGCCTACACAAACGCTTTCGGCCCCCAGTTCATTGGGCTCACGGGGGACAAAGCAGCGCTTGATGCGCTTACACGCCGCTATCGTGTTACCTACGGGTATGGTGAAGAAGATAGCAGCGGTAATTATGATGTATCGCACTCCAGCGCGGTATTCGCCTTCAATGAGCAGGGAGAGGCCCGTGTGCTTATTCGCGATAGCGATCCTATGGATGCGGTGGCGGCCGATATTAAAAGGCTTGTCGATGATGGCTAGAAGATGCACTTTGCATCTTAGCGATATTGGAGCCATCCCTGTTGGGCAAAGTTTGCCAAACAGGCGAGAGACTTTGCTCTCTTTAACCTAGTCATAGAGAGCAAATTGTGAGGCTGCGGCTTAGTTAATGTATGAGCAAGGGATATAGCGCATAGTGCGTGTATAACCTCATGAACTATTGTGATGCATTAAAAGACACTTCGACCTGCCTAGTTCAAAATAACCGAGCAAACTCATATCGCTGTTATGGCTGGGTACAGCTTGCTCATCACCAGAGCGAAAATTTCTTCTTTCCCATCATTAGCGCAAAGTGTTTTTCTGCGCGCCAATATCGTGATTCAGGTCTTTTATCGCTCCCAAGTGGCCACAGTTGGGTTATAAAAAGTTTTATCGTATTTGTCTTTATTATCTCAGCTCCAGTGCTCGCTTTTGCTTTTGATGAAGTAACGACGTGACCCCATTACTGAATAGCGCTATACCCTAAAATGCGATCTTGCGTAGGGAGATTGGACATTTATGAAGCGTGTTTAAAATGTGCTTAGTCCTGAAATAAATTGGCACTTTTTTAATTCTCTAACATGTAGCGGTTGAATGCTTTTAGTGTTTAAGGTGTCAGTGGTAGAACTCTTTTCCTGCTGATTATAAAGAAGTGCCTCTACCTCGCCTTAAGCAAAAGAATACAGCTCACCCTGTCCTGAGCCCGTCCCCATAGTCATTTTCATATTCTCCTAAGCCTTGAGTTGCGCCAGCAAAGTGACAGGCGCAATAAAAATTACACCTCCCCCAATTAAGTGTCAGTGGATGCCCTATCTACCTGCTAAGCCCCTGTAGGGGCACCTATGAGAGAGCACCGCTGGGAGGCGGAATGGAGATGATGGCGATGCGAGGCAGCACGCTTATTGGCGTAGCTATATTAGTTTGGGTTGCATGGATTGTTCTTGCGACCGATTCATCAGCTCGTATTGAGCGTACATGTCAGCCGGTTCTGTGGTTTGGCAATGTGGCAACCTCATTGACGCAGCTGACCTTTCCTAAACAACAGGAGTCGGTTCACAAGGCGTTTGAATCAGCCGACTACGCTTGTCGCTTTACCGTGTGGCGTTTGCTGCACGAGGACGCCTGGATCGAAACCCACCAAGGGAACGAATCTAGTGATGACTCCGGGGAGCGCGAGCAATGATCTCCCCCACCCGCTTGCTAAACCCTATTCGCAAAATTCTCGGTGTCACCGTGACCACCTTGGGCCTCGCTTCTGGAGCGTATGCCGCAAATGATCGACCTGTGGCGCTGGTTGAGTTTGCCAGCTTCGATTGCCCGCATTGCCAGGCCATGGAGCAACACCACCCTTCCATTCAGGCAGCCGTCGAAGCGGCAGGCCTGGAGTACCGCTACGCCCCCCTGCCTTCCCATACCGGCCTTGAACGAGCATGGAGAGAGCGCGCTTTCTACGCATCACGCTCCATTCCTGGGGTCGCCAATGAAGTTCGTAAGGCTTTTCTCGCTGCTGGCGAAACAGGCGTTCCCCTCAAGGACTATAACGATGTGCTGGCGCACCTCCAGCTGTATGTGCCCCAAGTTCGATGGAACGAGTTTGCGGACGACCATATAAGCGATCCCAGCTCTGTCGAAGCGATTGAGCGAGCGGCGAGGCTTGCCGGTCGGGCAGGTCTTCGTGAGTACCCCGCCTTTGTCGCCGTGTCCCTCTCTGACGTGAAGCTATTGAGCCTGTCGGGAGACGTTTCCGAGAAGGCAGAGGCCGTAATTAAGTACCTGGAGAACCTTTAATGACCCCGCGAAATCCTGTCCTTGCTGTCGCGCTGACAGCCGTTCTTGCTGGCTGTGCAGTTCAACCTCCGGCGCAAGAGCACGCACGCACTACGACGCTACCTGATTCGTACAACACCATGACGAGCCGGTTTGTGGTGATCCCGGCCTATGAGCTTCAAGGGGTCAACGCAACCCGTACCACCAACTGGTATTACGGGGCTGGCCAGGGGCTTGATCGGTACGCTTTTGGCGGCACCGCCTACGACGAGGCTTATTGGCAGCAGCGCTATGCCTCGATGCCGGATGACTACAAGGACGCCATGAATTCGGTTCCTCTGGCGCGCTTCCACTTCGAGTTCGACTCCACAAAGCTGACGCCTACCTCGCAGCGTGAAATGTCTTCCTTCCTGGAAGGGGAGGACCTGGCCGGCCGAATCCTCGTTGTTGGTTACACCGACCACCTAGGCACCGAGTCTTACAACATTCCTCTCTCGCAGCGCCGCGCTGACGCGATCGCAGGACAGCTCGATGTGGCTTGGCCAAATGCCCGGTTCCTGACGGAGGGGCATGGCATCTATCCCAAGCTGATTGACGACACGACTGATGAGGCGCGGGCGGCAAACCGTCGCGCCGAGATTTTTTACCTGGAGGCAGATCAATGAACGTCTTTATCGCCCACGCCCAGATTCTACGAAAAGAGACGCCAAAAGAGCCCGGTCGCTCCGGCCTGATGGTACTCAAGGTTGGAAAGAGCAAGCGAAGCACAGAAGCCCTGATTCAATCAGTGAATCAGATCATTGTCCGTATCCCGAGCCATCTGTCGGATCGCGCCGCCAAGCTGGAAGTTGATTCCTACATCGAGATATTCGGCCATGTGGGTGGCATCGTGCGTCGTGCCCACCACACAGGCGAGCAGCACCTGAGCGCAGAGCTGGTAGCCAATAACATCCAGCCTGCCGCGCCGATGATTGAGGGCAACATCGAGAAGCACCTCTTCAATCGCTTCATTGCGATTGGCTTGCTTAGGGGTGTGAAAACCCCCGAAAAGGATGGGCCACCCTCCACAGCTTACCTTCAGATTGGTCCTGACCGGCCTGACTTGGGCCGCTCATTTCAGCATACCGGCGTGGTGGGCATGGCCGCTTTCGGGCGCGTTGTAGATCGTCTGGTCGAGTACGAAGCCGGCACCGCCCTTCATGTCGAGGGGCGAGTCACAGGGCTGTTGCGGAAGATCCCCAAGCCAGGGGCAGAAGGCGGCTTTGAGGAGAGCCTTGAGGTCGGACTGGTGATGGATCGGGTCAGTCCAACTGCCATGGTCGCTGAGCGGATGATGACGCCGTTTGATGTGGCCAAGCCGGAAGCTAAGAGCGCCCCAGAGGAAGCTAGCGACGATGCTGGCGCTGGGGATGAGGAAATCGCGGACGTTGCTGAAGAAAAACGCTAGGAGGTGGTCAGTGTTTGCCCTACCTGATTGTGCCCCTGAAATCGCTGATTACTACCAAGTACCCATCGAGATTGTCGCTGCTGTACGCCTTCAGGAAAGCGGGAGCAGAGGGCAATTAGTAGGTCGCATAGGGCCGAACAAGAACGGCACTTACGACCTGGGCGCTATGCAAGTCAATACATGGTGGCTCGACCAGGAAACCAACCGGAATTATCTCCAGCAATGGGGAATTACCGAGCGTGAGTTGCTGGATAACGAGTGTACGAACATCGCTGTAGGGACGTGGATTCTCTACGACAACATCACGCGCTACGGCGAATGGGAGGCGGCATTGGCCGCTTACAACGCTGGGTCGCCGAATAGTCCGGCAGGCCAGCAATACGCAAACGAAGTCCTCGCGACACTAGGAGATCAGTACCAATGAAAGCTTATACCAAGACACCTGAAGCTCAAGCCGACACCAAGCCAGGATTGTTCGCTGGCCTTCATAAACGCGTGTCAGCAGTTAAAACACGAGCATCAGAGAAGTTTCTTGTCGGGTGTGGAACGCTCTTCCTGTCCTTACCGGCATGGGCTCAGGATCAAGATTTCAGTACCTTTCGTGAAAAAATCGAGGAACTGGCAGGTGGTGACTTTGCCATCGGTATCTCGGTGCTTGCCCTGATTATGGGTTGCCTATTCGGCCTCGCTAAGCAGTCAGTAGCGCCTGCTTTTCTAGGGCTGGGCATTGCGGGAGCATTCGCTGTAGGCCCCTACCTAATCATTCAGATTTTTGAATGGTTCGCTTAAACAACTAGGCGTAGAGGAAACGGATCATGTCACAAGATGCATACCGAATTCCGCAAGACGTTGATGCGCCTATTCCAATCTTTATGTGGGAAATCACCGAGGTGATCGTAGCCATTATGGTGATTGGTGTAGGCCTAATAATGCGGCTCTTCATCCCGAGCATTTTCGTAGCCATTTTTCTCATGATGATGGCTAAGAGGATGCGTGCTGGTCAAAAGCGGGGACAGGTGCAGCACGTTTTGTGGCGGATGGGGCTGAAGCTTGATTCGCTCCTCGGTAAATACGCCCCTCCGCCAATGCGATTGGAGTACATGCGCTGATGAAATACCTCAATGCATTGCGAAATCAGTGGATTGCTGCCAGGGGCTGGATGTTCTGCACCCTGCTCCTGACGGGGCTGCTGATCTATGTCTTGCAGAGCTATGTCCAGCTAAGTGCCAATATGCCAACCCGGCTGGTTCCCTACAACCTCCATCTCATGGATGGGCCGGTGGAGGTGGGAGCCAGTGCTGACTATACCGATGCGAGTTACCTCACCGATATAGCGATCGCGGATGCTCAGTTACATAGCAACTGGACTCCTCGGAACGTGCAGAAGCAATACGCTCGGTTCCAAAACCGGATGACGCCGGCCCTCTACGCCAAGGTCGGCAACGATCTACAAGCCCGAATTCCAGACCTGGAGAAATCCGAGCGTACCCAAGCATTGTTCGTTGAAGGGACCGAAGCCTTAGACGGCACAGTACGGGTTTATGGGCGCTTGCGGGCTTGGCATGGCACCGAACAGATTGAAGACGAACCGATTGCTTACCGTGTCCGCTATTCCTTCAGCGGTGGCGTTCCGTATGTCGCTGGTTTCTCTTTGGAGGACGAATGAAAAAGCCCATGATGCAGGGGCTGGCAATGGTGGCGGCGCTAGCCGTCGCCACGTTTGCTGGCGCCAGCGATGATGTCCAGAAGGTGGTTGTATCCACCGATGCTTATAACCGGCTGATATTCCCAGAGCCGTACTCAACGATTGTTATTCCACCCGAGGCCGAGTTGCGCGACAACCCGGTGCCCACTGATGGCAAACGTGGTCTCCTAATTCGGCCCTCAGACGAAGCCGAGCCGTTCTCAATCTTCATTCAGTTGCGAAGCGGCGAGGCTTTCACGGTGAAGCTAGAGCCGGAAAGCGGTATCGATGCCCAGGTGTTCCGGTATCGAAACGCCCCTGATCTATCTGCAGAGCCCGAAAGGGAAAGCCGGCCCAAGGATCGCTGGATTGCTGACACTATCCTGTCCGCTTTTCAAGGGTCTCGTCCTAGCGGGTTTGAGCCGGCTGGTGCCCCGCCTAGTGCCCGATTGGAAATGCCTAATGGCGGCACGCTCATGCTCACAGCGGAAACCCAGTACCGTGGTTCAGGCCATGTCGTAAATATCTACCGACTGTCCTCTGACTCGTCCGTTGAGGTCGAGCCACGTGACTTCTACCGCGATGGCGTCGTTGCTGTTTCCCTGGAAGGGGACACAGTAAGTGAGCGTCATCAGCCCCGAATGATCGTCGTGGAGGTTGATCGTGGCTGAAGATAAGAACAACCAGCAACCGAAAGGATCGGGCCAGGACAAGCCTTCTAGGGTGGCCCAGGCCCGAGCTAGGTCAAAGGTAGTCTCTCAGAGCCTGTTGGAGCGAGCGCAGCATCGCAAGTGGCTTCTATATGGTGGTGGGGTCTGTCTAGTCATCTGGCTTGTGGCAACTAACGCTATTAGCTCCCGAGACAGCAGTAGCAACAAAGCGCCCCCTCCCCCGGAATTTATGGACACTACGCCGGATACACGGCATGGCGAGGAAGTCACTATTTCCCGACTGCAGCAACAGTTGAGGGAAGCTCATGAGGAATTGGCAGACCAGCGCCATAACCAAGAGCAGAGGGATGAACGGCTTCAGGCGCAGCTCGAAGAAATGCAGGCTGGCATGGAATCTGAACGCGAAGAAACGCGGGAAACCATGGAGGCGCTGCGCACACGCCTAGCTGATATTTCTAGCGGTGCTGATAGCTCCAGCGAAGTTCGCATTGGCACATCTTCAAACAGAAGTGCTGACGCCAACCGCTCCCCGTCAGACTATCTCCGCCCCCCCCGAAGTGACGACGCTGGCGTGGTACCCCCACCCCCGGTAGCGCGTCGTGATGGTGACTCTGGCCGTGCCGGTTTACCCCCGAGGCAACAATCGTCGACACAGGGCGGCGTCATTCCTTCACAGTTTCCACAGCTCCAAAAGGAAGAAGGACCGGCTGACCCGATCGTGCTCAATGGCTCAAGTGGTGAGTCCAGCGCTCGGATCTTACGTAATGAAGAAGCCCAGCAGGATGACGACGAAGAGAATCTGGGTCCACCTAAAGCTGGATTCCTCCCCATGGGGTCGTTCTCAGAGGTGGCAATGCTGACTGGCGCTGACTTTGGCGCTGCCGAGCGTACCCGCAACAACCCTCAGCCGGTGCTATTCCGCATTCAGAACGATGCTTTTCTGCCTGGCAGTGCGCGGTATCGCCTCGCTGACTGCTTTGGCATGGGCGGTGGTTACGGGGATTTGTCGAGCGAGCGTGCGCATATCAACGTCTCTCGTATTTCCTGTGTCGATACGCGGACTGGAATGATGCTTGAGTCGCCAATCAATGGCTACATCGTGGACTCGGATGGCCGTCTGGGGCTTCGCGGCAAAGTTGAGCGTCGTGCTGGCGCCCTGCTAGGTAAGGCCATGCTTGCTGGCTTCGCAGAAGGCGCCAGCAGCATCGCTTCAACAGCAGCTCAAGGTGCTGAATCGGCTGTCACAGGCAGCGGCGTTGTCACCACCATCGACCCGAACAGTGTCGCCGAGGTTGGCATGTACGGGGGTGCTGGTCGTGCCATGGAGATCCTGGCAGAGCGTTACATCGAAGAGGCTGAATCCATGTTCCCGGTGATCGAGGTTCCATCAGGGCGCCGTGGCACTGTTGTAATTCAGGAAGGCCAGAAGCTCGAATGGGAAGCCTACGAGCTGGCCGAAAAGATGCCGAGCGAGGGCTAATACTATGAGCTTGAAGTTGATGATTCCCTTGACCGCGCTGCTGTTCCTCGGTGGCTGTGCCACTGTCCAGCATGATTGTGAGCTGGGGAATGAGTGTGTCGGTACAGGTGATGTTTATGAAGCCGCGGTGGCAAATAGTGGTTCTTCTGAAACTGTCATGGAAGGCCACAAGGATGGCTCAGAAGCTGAAGAAGAAAAGATTGAGCAATGGCGACCCTACAGTGGGGGAGGCTTAACCGATATGCCTGTCTACCAGCCAGGTAAACCGGTGCGTATTTGGGTTGCTCCATGGCGCGGTGATGACGGCATTCTGCGATCAGGCGAGTACCTGTATGTAACTCTGCCCGATGAGTGGAGTTATGGCCAGCTGCGTGACGATGGCATTGGGGCAGGCATGATCGGCCCTTCTCCGGGCGTTCAACACATCGCGCCTAGAGGGCAAGAAGCCAGCGTGAATCCTTATCGCATTCAGCCGCAAATGCAGATCGTCCCGGAGAATTGATATGAAAATAACCGCGATGACTCGCCTGCGGCACCAAGTTCGCCGCATGGTCCAGCAGGGCGCCCCCGATTATGGTGATCGCGCCCTTCCCCTCCAGGCAGCCGAGGCGCTGACTGAGCGGGACGATCCAGCGAGCCTGCTCCCTTACATCGACTATGAAGATAACTACTGTGTCAGGGATGATGGTAAACACCCTCAGCTTGGCTTCGGCGTCCAGTTTGCACCATTGATGGTGGCTGGCAAGGACATCGAGGAGCAAATCGAGTCGTTGATCACGCGAGCGCCAGCTGACACCGTTATCCAGTTCGTCGCCCATAGCTCGCCGGCCATTGAAGACCGTATTAATACCTGGCAGACACGGCGACTACGTTACTGCAAAGACCCTATGCTCCAAGAGCTGGTAGAGCGCCGTAGCAAGCACATGCTTGACGCTGCTGCCAGTAACAAGAGCTTGCTGCCGAATGAGCGACTTTACCCCAGGGAGGTGCATTACTTCGCCTTTTTTACCATGACATTTGGCGGCGACCCCGAACACGCTGAAGAGATCCGCTCATGGCGCCACATGTGCGATGAATTCCGGCAGTCGGTGATGGGGACGTTCAGCTCTATGGGCCTGTCCCCTGCCCTTATGAACGAATTGGGTACCCGGCGTGTGCTGCGCCGTATAGCCAACCCACAAATGGTGCCGGGTGAGCTTCAACGCCTGGAGGAGGAAGGTGGTCACTTCGTCGATTCCATCTTCGATAAGCGCACTCGTGTTCGTGTGAAGTCCTCGGGTTCGATCCAGTTTAGCGACACTGATCGGGAGGTAGATGTTGTTCCTTTGACCATCGACACCTACCCGGACTACCTGCGTCTTTATATGACTGGCGACATGCTTGGGGAATTGAAGTCAGCGACCGATCGCATCGCGCCGGCTTACTGGATGTATACCACTATCTATAAGCCGAACACCGAAAAGGCTCGCGATGACATCACCATGCGCATGGGCATGATCTCAAAGCAGTGCATGAGTGATTCGGAGTGGTACAAGGGGATGATGCCCCACCTCTTCACACGGCGTAGAGATACCCAGCAGTTGCTCAACGATACTCGCTCAAACTACTGCCCAGTGCGAATGTGGTCGGGGATCAACATCATCACCGAGCCCGAGCGTGCAGCATCAGATGCGGACTATGTTTCCTCCCTATGGCGGAAAGCAGGCTTCAGAGCCTCGCGTGAGCGTTATATCTCGTTGCCAATCTGGTTATCGTCCTTGCCTTGGGGCTATAACCCTCGCATGGATAAGCCCACTTCAGGTCTTCAGCGGGCAAAGATGGTATCCAGCTTAAACGGCGCCTGCGCCTCGATCTGTCAGGGCGATTGGGGCGGTAATGGGCCAGTGGTGCGCAAAGACCCCCAGGGCAACCCATATCTCTACGCAAATGGACTGTTGCTGGTTTCTCGCCGCGGTCAAATGTCGTGTATCGACATCTTCGACTCGGCCACCTCGTACAATTTTTCCGTGATCGCGACATCGGGTGCGGGTAAGTCATTCCTGGCCAACGAGTTCGTTACCGACATGCGTTGTCGCGATGGTGTCGTCCGAATCATTGACGTGGGGGGCTCTTACAAAGAGCTGTGTGAGCTACTGGACGGACAAGAGTTGCGGTTTGATCCTAATCATCCGGTCTCGCTAAACCCGTTCTGGGGTATCAAGGGCAAGCAGCGTTATGAAGATGACGAGGGTGGCAGCGAGATCGCCGAAATGATCCCGGTGCTGAAGGATGCCATTTCTCAGATGGCGTTCCCCCTGGGTGAGCCCGACAACTACGAATACCAGTTAATAGAAAAAGGCATCCTCGAAGCGCACGATTCACATGGCGAGGTCATGGAAACCAAGCATGTTTATCAATGGCTTGAAGCCCGTGCAGAAAGCGATCCAGTGGCAAAGAGCATCGCGTTGCAGCTGGAGCCGTATGCGGTGGGTCGCCATGCGGCATGGTTTAACGGTGAGCCCCAGCTGGATCTCTCCAATGAGTTCACTATCCTGGAGCTGGAAGAGCTGAACGTTGACCGTGAGCTGCGCAACGTGGTCATGACCCTCCTGATGGCGCGGACAACTCGCGACATGTATCTCCGTCCACGCAACATCCCGAAAATGATGCTGATTGATGAGGCTTGGGATCTACTCGCCGACCCCAAAAGCGGGAAATTTATCGAAACCGCGTTCCGGCGCATCCGTAAGTATTACGGCAGTGCTGGCTTCATTACCCAGGGCTTCAAGGATACCGACCTGTCGCCGGCCGCTCAGGCAGCCTTCGACAATGCGCCTTGGACGTTTGTGCTCAAGCAGTCGGGGCCCTCGCTCGACTACGCACAGAAAAACGGAAAGCTGGGCGGCGAAGACGAATTCCTGTTCGACATGCTGCGCGGTGTGAAGCCCGGTGCCGGATATTCGGAGGTCTTCGTCAAACACGAGAGCGGCGGTGGTCTTTTCCGCTTTGTGGTAGATCCTTACTCCTACTTCCTATACTCGACCAATCCCAAGGACCAGTCACGCCTGATGAAGCTCACCTCGGCGGGCTACAGCACGCAGGAGGCCATCCGCATGCTGGCCGAGGGCCAAGGGTAGGCTTGGCTTATGTTGCCGCTTCTATCTGCCTTATCGGCCTGTTTGGCTGGGGCGCTTGGATATACTCTGATGGTGGTGTTGCCGGTCGTAGTGTTCGTTGGCTTGCCCTTAGAGTTCATACGTCCCCCTGGTGAGCTTATGACAGTGACTTGGCTGGCCAAGGTCACCTTTCTCGCAGGAGGGGGCCTGGCTGCCCTCGCCTGGCTAGGGCTTAGGCTGGCGCCAGCCAGTTATCGCATCGGCCGGCTATTCCCAGGGGCTCGTGAGATTGCAGATCATGTCTGGGTTTACGAGACGCCTGCCCTTCAGGCCTATGCTATTCCAAGTCCTACGGGTGGAGTTGTAATCGTTTCCCGGGGTGCCCTCAACCTGCCTCCTAATGAGCTTGAGTGGCTGCTGGCGCACGAGAGATCACACCTTCGCCGCGGCGATGCCTCGGCGAGCCTATGCTGGTGGACGCAGCACAGCATTTTGCGGGTGGCTCTTTGGCTGGCGCGGTTGATCTATACAGCTCTGCGTCCCATTCCCCTGATTGGCCTCTTGAGCGGCTTGTACTTCTCAGTGGCGAGCTTGGGGCTTCACTTGGCATTAGGGCTTTTCAAAGTTATGGATCGCCACTTAGGGCGTCTCATGGAATATCGTGCCGATCGTGACGCAGCGCGTGTTGCCTCGCCAATTGCTGGCTGCCGGCTTCTCAGTAGGCTCTCTACGGGGCTCGAACCGAGTTGGGGGCTTTTCTCGACACATCCGCCGACCTATCGGCGTATCAAGCGCCTGGAGCGTATGACATGAGCTTGATGGGTTACCGCTCGACACTGCTTAGATCCGTTATTGCTTTGACCTTGTTCTACAGCCTCACTGCGATTGCTGTGTTTTATTCTATGGGGCCGGAAACGCTTCAGGAGTGGTTAGCTGGCGCCGGCTTTTGGGTTGAGGGTGACGATGAGATAACCCCCCCGAACGCGGCATCAGCGGCCACAGAGGTCGTCCTGGCAAGGTCGCGTGTAGTCTGGCCATGGTTAGTCGGTGGAATGGCTGCAGGTACTGTGATCGTTCTACTAATGGTGGGAGTGGGATTAATAACACGTCGACGGCGTGCTAAATCACGCGGTGATTTCCGGGGCATGGATCTCTCAATCACTTATATGCCCAGTCCTGATCCGATTAGCTACAAGCCTGTGAAAGCAGAGCTGGCGGGTAACGTTCCGGCACACCACATGCTGTTAATTAATCAGCTCCTCGGTTACCTCCAGGCGCACCCTGATGCTTATTGCGGAGACGGACACAACACAACGCTGCTCGAGCACCATCTCGGGGTGATTGATGAGGCCTTCGAGTATGAAGGTGCCGACTCACTTCTCCCTCTTGCTGCGGCCGCTCACGATATTGGCAAAACTGTTTCGCATGCGAAACAGGACGGACAGTGGGTGCGCCTTTCCTACCACGATAAACAGAGCGGTCGCTTGTTGGCGAAATTTCCCGCTTGGTGGGCGCTTCCTGAAGATGAACGATCTATCCTTTTACTGGCAGTCAAATATGAGCATTCACCTAACTTGATGCCAGTGACATTCCCAGGGCTTTGCAGTAATGGGATGCGCCGCGCTGTCACCCTCCTCCAGCAGTTGCGAGAAATAGATGGCCTAGCGACACGAGGCGAGAAGCGCAAGGTGCTTGAGACTCTGGATGTTCAAGAGCTTGCGATCGATACATTTTTGCGAGTGGTTCCCCAAGTACCCTATCAGGTGAAAGGCTTGGCGAAGCGTGTCAAAGCAGCTGGCTTCCGCGTTGGTGAGCGTCTTTACCTGTCAGAACATCATGTTCGGGAGACAGCCCTTTCTAAGCTAGATGATGACGTTGCCGCGGCCTTTGGCGGTGACTTTCGAGCCCGAGGTAAGTCGGGGGAATTTACACAGGTGCTGTTGGGAGCATTGGCCGATCGCGGCTGGCTCATCACTGAAATCGAGGGCTTGCCAGAGGGGAGCGAAACGGCGAAGACCTGGACGTTGCCATCTGACCAAGCGTTATGGCGGGTACGTTCCGGCATAATCGAGTTCAGGGGTATGATCGCGGTAGAGCTGCCAGCGGAACACCAAGGCCTATACCCACGAGAAACCGCTTATGAAGTGACCGTCCTTGGCCCCCAGGGCAAGCACAGTGGTAATGCTGGCGTTGCACCAACAAAAGATAGTGGTAAGCGGGAAGAGCGCATGACCAAGCCTAAAGGTATTCCGGCGTCCGATGTATGTGATGTCAGCCTATTTGCTACGGCGCCAGCTGTAGCAGCGCCGAAACCCGGGGGGAATACTGCACAGAAGGCAGAGCAGCAA
>LGOV01001558.1_pt1 | contig 45879 bp, 44 predicted proteins | sample 469881 | NCBI WGS metagenome assembly LGOV01 (sample SAMN03857199, study PRJNA290197) | marine sediment metagenome | biome: marine cold seep biome; feature: cold seep; material: marine sediment; isolation source: sample #5579, elevator 3A push core 41 containing 12 cm of sediment... ...
AAAGACACGCCTTTATTTAATTAAGAATTGTATATCTAAAAAATCAGCTACAGATCATTAATTCTGTAACTGATTTTTTTATTCTAGAATGAAAATTCTATCCTCTTTATTATTTCATTTTCTCTTTCTTAAATGCTTTAACTATTGCAATACACATCAGTACCATAATGATCATAAATGGTAATGCCATGATAATCGCAATATTTCGAATCGCAACTAATCCCCCACTAAATAATAATACAATCGCCATTAATGATAAAGTTGTTCCCCAAATCATTTTTATTTTATTATCAGGATTTAACTCTCCATTTCGTGAAAACATCGCAATAACAAAGGTTGCTGAATCGGCTGATGTTATAAAAAAGGTCGTAATTAATAGAATCGCAATAAATGATATGATCTTTCCTAATGGAAGGTGTAACAAAGTAATAAACAACCCCGTTGTCATATCTGTTGTAATTGCTTCTGCAATTTTAAATCCTTGAAATATTTCTAAATGCAGTGCTGTTCCTCCAAAAACTGCAAACCAAAAACAACAAAATACAGTTGGCAATACAATCACTCCTAATACAAATTCTTTAACCGTTCTTCCTTTTGAAATTCGTGCAATAAACGTTCCCACAAATGGGCCCCATGACATCCACCATGCCCAATAAAAAATGGTCCAATTTCCAATCCATGGATCATTTTTAAAAGGTGTCAATGCTAAACTCATGGTTAGTATATTTTGAAGATATCCTCCAACACTTACAAAAAAAGTATTAATAATAAAATTGGTTGGTCCAAAGAAAAACACAAATAATAAAAGAGTCACTGCAATAACCATATTAGTACTGCTGAGTATTTTTATTCCTTTATTTAAGCCTGTCGTTGCAGATAATAGAAATAATATCGTAATTACTACAATAATTATAATTTGTACCTGAATCGTATTTGGCACATTAAATAAGGTTGTCAACCCTCCATTTACTTGTAATGCACCCATTCCTAATGAGGTTGAAACTCCAATTACGGTTAAAATTAAGGTTAAAATATCCACTGTCTTACCAATTGGACCTTTTACTTTATCCCCTAAAAGAGGATATAAAGTCGAACTGATTAAACATGGCTTTTTCTTTCGAAAAGTAACATAGGCAAGGGCTAATCCCACAATTGCATAGATTCCCCAAGGATGAAGTCCCCAATGTAAAAACACATATCGAAATGCCATTAATGCTGCTTCACTCGACTCTGGTTCAATTCCCATCGGCGGTTGCACATAATGAAACACCGGTTCAGCTACTCCCCAGAACACAAGCCCGATCCCCATTCCTGCACTAAATAGCATTGCAAACCATGAAAAATTCGAATATTCTGGACGGTCATCATCATCCCCTAATCGAATTTTTCCATATTTACTAAAGGCTAAACAGAGAGTGAAAATTAAAACTCCCAATACAATAACGAGATACACCCATCCAAAATTATTGGTAATAAATCCAAACATCGTATCTGTTATAGATAATAAAGAATCAGGAAATAAAAAACCGAAACCTAAAAAAATCAGTAATAAAATAATTGAAATATAAAATACCATAAATCTCCCTTTTTTTAATAATAAACGCCAAAATCAATTGTAAATTTTGGCGTTTTTACTATTCTTTGATATTTATTATAACATAACTATTATTTTATTGTTATTTTAATAATTGTTTACATAATTCAACAGCTTCATCTGCAGTTTCTGCCCAACCATCAGCTCCAATTTCTTCTCCCCATTTAAAACTCGTAGGGCCTCCTCCAATAATAACTTTATATTTATCTCTAATTTCTTTTTCTGTTAAATATTCAACTAATACTTTTTGAGATTTCATAGTCGTAGTTAATAATGAACTTGCTGCAATTATTTCAGCTCCAACTTCATCCGCTTTTGCAACAAAATCTTCCGCTTTTTGATCAATTCCAATATCATAAACTTTAAAGCCAGCCGCAATTAGTAATGCACCTACTATATTTTTACCAATATCATGAATATCTCCTTCAACTGTTCCTAAAACAATTTTACCTTTATCTTCATACGCATCATCACCTTCCACATTAGCTAACACAGTTTCTAATACTTCCATTCCTGCTTGCATTGCATCCGCTGCCATCATAACATCAGGTAAAAACGCTTCACCGATAATCCAACTTTGTCCAACATCTTCAATTCCTTTAATAAAACCTAATTGTACTGCTTCAACGGGGTTGATCCCCTCTTCAACTACTTTTTCCGCTAATTCTATCGCTAACTCTTCATCTCCATCAATAATCGCTTCTTTAATTTCATCATAAATTGCATTCATTATTTTTTCCTTCTTTCTATTATTTTAATAATTCTTTAGTCCGTTTTTCAATAAACGCTTCAATTTTTTCTTGAATCTCTGAATCAAGTTCAGGTGGGGTATACGTTTCTAAAGTTTTTTGCCATTTAATTTTTGCACGTTGATTCGTATCTAAACTTTCTTTTGACCATCCATCAAAGGATTGTCGATCACTTAATTCTGGTCTGAAAAATTCTAATTTAAAGTTCTTACGGGTATGTTTTTGTGTTAAATAATGTCCTCCTGGACCAACTTTTTCAATAACATCAAATGCCATCTTTTCATCCGTATCACAATCATAACCTTTGATATATCTTAAAATCATCCCAGCTATTTCATCATCAACAACAAATTTTTCATAAGACATTGCCATATAATATTGAAGAATTCCTGCTGTATGTAATACAAAGTTTACGCCTGTTGTACTTGCTGCAAATAAAACCATCATTGATTCATAACCTGCTTGAGCATCAACTGTTTTAGCATCTGTTAATCCTCCACCACTTCGACATGGCACACCATAAAATCGTGCTAATTGTGCACTTGCTGATGTAAATAAAGCATTTTCTGGATTTCCAATTGATAAAGACCCTGTTGACATATCCGTAATGGCTGATGTTGATCCATAAACAACTGGCGTTCCTGGATTAATACATTGTGCTAAGGTAATTCCTGCTAATACTTCTGCATTTTGTAATGATAATGCGCCTGCCATTGTTGCTGGTCCTGTAGAACCTGACATAACAAGGGATGCAATAACCATCGCTTGACCTGTTTCTGCATATGCCATTAATCCTCCGAGCATACGATCATCATATTTTAATGGCGAAACTGAATTAATTAAACAACTTAATGCTGGTTTTTCTTTAATTACATCAAAACCACCATGTAATATTGCAGCCATTTCAATTGAATCTTTTGCATGTTCATAACCTGATGAACTTCCCATAAAACATTTATCTGAATTAATAATATGACTATATTCCATTTTCAAATGTCGAATTTCATCTTCAATATCTGTTGGCTCTACAACGGTTCCACCTGTCATGTGCATATTTTTACTTGCTCCTGCAAGCTTTACAAAATTGTTGTAATCTTCCATTGTTGCATCTCTTTTTACACCATCAGCTTCATAAATAAAAGGTGCCCCATAACCTGGCATATAAATGATATTTTCTCCACCACATACTAAATTATGTTTTGGATTTCGTGCATGAAGTGTGAATTTTGCAGGTGCCTTTTCAATCATATTTTCAACGAATTCTGGATCAAAGAAAACGCGATGTCCTTCCACACGCTGTCCATGACTTTTCAAAACTTCAATTGCTGGATCGTATGAAAATTCTACTCCAATTTCAGATAAAATATGCATACTATTTTTATGAATCTTGTCCACTTGTTCTTCTGTTAAAACATCAAATTTTGGCAACATAATTTATACCTCTTCTTTCATGATTTTATTTTTATGCTTTTTCTTTTATGACTTCATCAACTTCAATTAATACACTTTTGTTATTTAATAATTGACTTTCACGATAATCCTCTTTTAACGCTTTTAATATACTAAAACACATCACTATCATTATAATCATATATGGGAAAGCCGCTACGATTGATGCTGTTTGTAACGCTTTTAATGCCGATGTTCCTCCTACTAATATTAATGAAATGGTAATAAGTCCTTGGCCAATTCCCCAACCACCTCTTAATCTTTTATCTGGATCCATATCTCCACCTGAGGTTAACATTGCTAATACATAGGTTGCTGAATTTGCAGCACCTACAAAACAAACAACAATTAATAAGATCGCTAATACAGATGTTATTGCATAAATTGGAAGCTGTTGTAATAAAGCAAATAATGCTGTAGTATAATCTGCTCCAACTGCTGTTGCAATTGCACCCCCTGTTATTTCATTTAAATTAAAGGCTGCACCACCATAAATTGCAATCCAAATTAATGAAAAACCAGAAGGTAATAATGCTACTGCTAAAATAAATTCCCGAATACTTCTTCCTTTTGATACACGGGCTACAAATTGTCCTACAAATGGTGCCCAAGCAATCCACCATGCCCAATAGAATATTGTCCAACCATTAAGCCATTCAATGTTTCCCATCCAAAATGTTTGACCAACAATGTTTTGCAAATAGGTTCCTAAGGTTGATGTGAAATTATTTAATATAAAGACACTTCCACCAAATACAAAGATAAAGACCATAAAAGCAATGGATAACCAAATTTTTAAATTGGCTACTGTTTGCATTGCTTTATGTAAACCAGAAACCGTTGCAAGTGTAAATATTATGGTAATAATCCCAATAATAATTGAAACAGTTACTGGGGTTGACTCTATTCCCCAAATATATTCTAATCCTGTCGCAATTTGAGTTGATCCTAATCCTAAACTCGTTGCAACCCCAAAAATCGTAGCAAAAACAGCAATGATATCAATTGTCTTTCCAATTGGTCCATAAATTTTATCTCCGATTAAAGGATAAAAAGCTGAACTAATTAAAAATGGCAAATCTTTTCTAAATTGAAAATATGCTAGCCCCAAACCACCAATTGCAAAAATCACCCATGGATGAAGTCCCCAATGGAAAAATGAAACGCGCATTGCAAGATTCATAGCTGCTGATGTCCCTGCTTCTCCAATTGGTGGACTTAAATAGTGCATAATTGGTTCAGAAACTGACCAAAATACTAATCCTATTCCCATTCCACCACCAAACAACATTGAAAGCCATTGAAAATTTGTAAATTCAGGCTTGTCATCATCCTTGCCTAATTTGATTTTCCCATAAGGACTAACAACTAGTCCAATACCAAAAACAATAAATACTCCAACCGCTAATAAGTATAACCAACCAAAGTTTGTTGTAATTAATGCAAATAATTGATTAAATACCCCATTTGTTGCCTCGGTAAAAAACATACTTATTATTACGAAAAGCAATGCGATTACAACAGAAACATATAAAACGGTTCTGTTCTTTGCTTTTTTCTCTTGCATTTTGGAATCCTCCTCATTATTTTTATATCAAATCTTTTTTCCTCTATTTATTACATTTTTAAATTTCATCTCTTTTAAATTACTTTTTTAAATTATTCTATTCCTTAAAATATTTTCATCAATGGATGATTTAAACTTCCTAATTTTGTGCCTGTGATTTTATTACAATACGCTATCATTGCATCTGTTGTTGCAACAGCTCGATACACCCATGCTGCATTTGCCATTGGGCCATATAAAATAAAATCTGCGCCATATGTCACTGGGAAAGTAAATACTGATGCGCCTGCGGCTTCAAAATATGGGCTTCCTTTAGCTCTCATTTTTTTCCATAAATATAAAGCATTTGACGATGCACATCCTCCGGGATAACCATATTGTTCTTTGGTATCTCGAATTGCCATTGTCGTCCAACTACTACTTGCAACATCTAAAACACCAGGATCAATTAAAAACTGCTCAACTCCTGCACGTTTTGCTTTTTCCAATAATCCTTCTTTTTTCTCATCCCCAACTAATAGTTTCACTCTTTTGGATGGCTTTAATGCTTTTTTACTAAATGCTAAAATAACGGATGTTTTAACACCACACTCTTTAATTACTTCTAATTCATGGTCAGTACAATTTTCTTCCAATGAATTATAAATAATCCGATTCATTACTTCTGGATCATTTGCAAAATGTTTGAGCGTTTGAATTCTTACTTCTGGACTTGGACTGTCCAATAATATTGGAGTTGTTGTATTTTTTAATACAAATTCAACATGTTTGGTTAATGCCATTTCTGTATCTCCGAGCACATCAACAATTCTTGGATTCCCTGTTTCTTCTGATAATTCTGCTTCATTGTCTAATAATTTTTTTGCTGCATCTTCATCAAATAAACCTTTATCAGAATCTTTCATTATTTTATGTCCCCGATAAAAAATACTTCCAATTAATACTGTTGGATATTCTCCAGGTTGTCCACCTATTTTGGTTCCATTAATATCATATACAAATTGATCTGCTGTAAATCTAAACATATTTTCACTCCTTTAATATTTTGAATTTTTCCGTTGCCTAATTTCAAACAAACGATTACAATCTGTCGTATTCACTCCTTTCTTAATTTTCAATGCTGTCGTTTCTTGCTATTTAGTTATCGCAATAACCATGCCACTTTGATATTCATCACTTTTTCGAGTGTTAATCCTCTTTTTTACTAAAATCTGCTTCTTATTTCTTTCCAAAAATGGGAATTCGCCCTATTTTTTTTCATTTTTGGTTTTTTACTCTTGTATATACTTTCATTTTGATTTATCATCGTATAAATTAGTAAAATAACTATTTTTAATAAAAGTAAAAAAGCATTATTATAATTGTAATAAAATGTTGCTGTTGCATATAAATCTCTCTGCCTTTTAATAAAAAGCATTACAATTATTGTAATAGAAGGATGCTATTATGTATGATTATTCTAAACATAGTCCAGAATACTTAACCTATTTAAAAACACTTCCCAGTCAATTTTTTTTAAATATATTAGAAAACAGTTTTATCGAAGTAACCGTTACCGATAAAAATGGCCATGTTCTTTATGCCAATCCTGCTTGTCTTCAATATCATGGTATTCCAGCTGAGAAAATGTGGAAGCTCAATTTTTTAACCTCTTTTCAAGGTTTTTGGACTCCGCCATCAACTGCATGCGCAATTGAAAAGAAACACACAATTATTTCACGACAACGTTCTTTGTTAACGGATGAAGAACACATTACCATCACCACCCCTTTGTATGATACCAATGATGACTTAATAATGCTTGTTTATAACACCTTAAAGCGTGAATCCTTTGTTGAATTTGATTTAGATTATCTCAAATCTGATCAGGATAAAATTTTAGTTGAAAAAGAAAACAAACATGCTCGAGAAGAAAAAAACAAACGGAAAAATAATATTGTTGGACGAAGCTATAGCCTTTACCAAACACTTCACAAACTAAAAAAAGCCTCAAAATCAGATATTCCTATCTTATTATTAGGCGAAAGTGGCGTTGGAAAAAGTTTAGTCGCTAAATTTATTCATGATTCAAGTCCTCGTAAATCCCATCCATTTATTTCTATTAATTGTGCCTCTATTCCTGATAATCTTATTGAAAGCGAACTTTTTGGATACGTTCCTTACGCTTTTACTGGTGCGAGTCCTAAAGGAAAAAAAGGACTTGTAGAACTGGCCAATGAAGGCACTTTGTTTTTAGACGAAATTGGTGAATTACTTCCTAATATTCAAGTCAAGCTTTTAGAATTTTTAGAAAATCAACGATTCACTTCGGTTGGCGGTTTAGAATCAAAAACGGTTAATACCCGTATTATTACTGCTACCAATAAGAATCTTGAAAAACTAGTTTCTGAAAATAAATTTCGCGAGGATTTATTTTGGCGAATCAATGGTATTTCTCAAACTATTCCTTCTCTTAGAGAAAGGCGGGATGATATATTCCCTATTGCTCAATACTATCTTCGAAAATACAATGAAAAATATTCTCAAAATAAAACTTTTTCAACGCAAGTAATCGAATCTCTCATTCTATACAACTGGCCTGGTAATGTAAGACAACTTAAAAATGCGGTAGAACAAATGGCGGTTATGAGTCTTGGTAGCGTAATTGATATGGATAAATTACCTGAACAAATTGCTATATTTATCAATAAAAAAAATGCTAAAAATACAACGGCTATTTTTGATGAACTCATTGATCAATATAAAGGCACCTTAATAAGCAACTATTATGAAGCCTATCCCAATACAAATGAATTAGCCAAAGCTCTTGGATTAAGTCAAACAACTGCCTATCGCTTAATCAATAAATATATAAAAAAATAAAGTATGATTTTACTATATTTAATTCTTAATACCCTAGTATATCAATAGCATTTATAAACATACTTATTTTATTTTTATTATTTATACTTTTTTTGCATAAAAAAACCTGCTACATAAAGTAACAGGTTCTATTGATTATTAATTAAAAGTTTATTAAATGGCAGAGAAGGTACCTTATTATTCGCAACTACGCCTAAAAATTAAATTAGTACAATTCATATGTCTTTCCATATTTTTTTATTTTTTGTTTTAAGAGAAATCATTATAATAAATATTGAACACTTTGTGCATATTTAGTTTGGAACACTTGTTTTTTTACAAACGGTTTTACAGTTAAACCTAGTGCTGCTAAATCCTTTAGGAATCATGTCAATTTAACAACTCCCAAGCGTTATAATTTTTGGAGCATACTACACTTTTTACTTTATTCATAAAAACTTATATCAAACATTTGAAACATTAATTGGGATTGATCACGGAAACGCTACTTATATCATCCGTTACAATTACTTTGATTTGAAGCAGTTCACCAAATTTAACGCTATTCTTATCAAGGCTGAAACTTTTTTAATTTGAACTGAGAAAATCAAAATCTGCCAGTCCTACGAAAGGTCTTTCCGTACTACCAGGTGCTTCTCCATCCTTCTCTACAAGCTTAATCTCTATTCCTTCCAAACGGTATGAAAAACCTGCACTTCCTGAATCCTGACCATTCTTTGCCCAATCCAACCATCCTATATTCTGTGCATGCGCTCTATAATAGATATCATACTGGTTAGCAACTTCATCCGTAAGATTTATCCTGATTGCTTCAAGTCTCTTGCTCTCACCCAATGTTCCGCTCATAGTTCCATCACTAACCTGTTTCATCCATCCATAATCTTGCACATGGGTGGAATACACGACGCTTCCACTCGGCATATCTACACCTAATCTAATATTAATTCCTTCTAATCTTTTCGCTTTTCCTGATGTTCCGCTCATAATCCCATCATTTACATAATCTTGCCATCCATAATCTTGCACATGAGTTCTATATAAAATGCTTCCTATTCCAAATGAACTTACAAAAGGTCTTTCTGTAACTAACCCTGTATCTGTTCCTTTTAGTACAATTTTAATTTTAATTCCTTCCAGTCTTTTTGATAATCCCTCTGTACCTGCAGCTTCCCCATTCATCGCCCAATCAAGCCATCCATAATCTTGTGCATGTACGCAGTAATAAATATCATATTTATCAGCATCTATATCCGTTAAACCAATTTTAATTGCCTCAAGTCTTTTTGATTCTCCCGAAGTTCCGCTCATTTCCCCATTACTTACAAAACCTTGCCATCCATAATCTTGCACATGGGTCTTATATTCTATTCCCAGGTTTTGATTTCCAAAAATTTCAATATTTATTCCCTCAAGTCTTTTTGACTCCCCTGTTGTTCCACTCATTTCTCCATTACTTACATAATCCTGCCATCCATAATCCTGCACATGGGTTCTATATTTTACAGATGAATCTAAAGGTAAAATTTTCTCAACCGCTTTATCTAATTGTACTAACCCATTTCCACAATAAATATCATAGCCTGGTTCTCCTAAGTCTAAAGCTGTTTCCTTAATTAAGGATTCTACATCTGATGCTGTTAGATCGGGCTTTATCGATAGTATCACCGCACACACACCTGCTGTAATGGGCGATGAAAACGATGTTCCAGTTACCGCAGCATATCCTCCATCCATCAAGGTTGTATATACTCCATAACCTGGCGCTACAAAATCCACTTTATCATTGTATTGTGAAAAATATGCATATTCATCATCTATCGATGTCGCACCAACTGATATTACCCCATCAAAAGAAGCAGGATAGGCATATTGACCTTTATATTCTTCAATATGTCCTTCATTTCCTGATGAAGCAACTAAAATTTTATCTTTATTTACTGCATAATCAATCGCAGTTTTTAAGGTCGGATAATCTCCATATCCCCCAAAGCTCATATTAATCACCCCAACATCGGGTCGATCTGCTGCACTCATAAGGGCAGCACAGATATAAGCAACATTCAAGTTTGGATCTCCGTCATATTCTCCCCCTGTTCGATAGGGAGCAATCTTTACATTTAATTCTCCTACAACACCAGCTACACCGATTTCATTATTATTGATCGCCGAAATACAACCACTAACCGCTGTCCCATGTCCCCCAAGATCAATCATTTCAGTTGTCTCATTAAGATAATCATACCCTGCAACAATTCTTCCTTGTAAATCTGGATGATTAACATTTAAACCACTATCAATCACTGCAATCACTATTTCATTTGAACTTTCGAGCGTATTCCATGTTTTATCCGCTCCAATATCTTCAAATTGCCATTCGTCACCATTTTGAATATAGTAATCATTAGGCAGTTCGCTTATTTGAATGAAACTATTTCTATCAACGGATAAAACTTCAGGATTATTTTTTATTTCTTCAATCAACACATCAACATTTTTTTCATCGCTTACTTCAATCAAATCCACACGCTCTGAAATCTGTTCTCCTGCTTTAATTTCTTCTGTTTTCAAATTCAATTCTTCAACATTATTATTACCACTCGATACATAAATAATAACAATCTGCTGATTAATTTCCTCTGTTTTCGAAATATCTGGAATTTCATTCAAGGTGGAAATCCTCATATCATTTGCTTTATTATTCTCTAGAAGTTCTTGGGTCATGTCATTTTCTTCATTATTTTCTAAAGGTTCTTGGATCATGTCATTGACTTCATTATTCTCTAGAGGTTTTTGTTCCATTTGATCCAAATTTTCAGGAATTTCTAGGTTTGTCTCTTCCTTTTCCAAATAATCACTGGCGTTTTTTTCATCTTCAATAAATTCATGAGAATTTCCCAATTCATTGTCATTATTTTTTATTACATCTACTATTTCTTCTTTATCACGATCATTAATCGTCTCAGCCATTATTCCTACTGGTAATAAACATAATATTAAAACACATACAAAAACAATTCTTATGCTTCTTTTTAATTGTCTATTCATTTTCATCTCCATGTTCCTAAATTCATTTTTTATACCTAGTCACGGCTACTTAAATAATATCTATATTATTTTCTCATTTGAAAAAACAGATCAAACATTTTTTGATCAATTAATAAATCAAACGCCCTTTTATTTAACAATTTCAACACGATTTTCAGTAAATCCATTTTTATTAATTCCGTTAAAATAATTAAACAGCGACGTGTCTACATCTTGGATTACTTCTAAACGGTATTTTCCCAAATGATAATCTTTCATCGTATTTCTTATTTTATTAATTTCTTCTAAACTATATTTTTCCCCAATTAAATCCAAACGCATACTATTATCTTTTTCAAATACTGTTGTATTCATGGTCGTCGTCGTTTCTGAATTAACTTCTTGTGTAACAAAATTTTCAATATTGCTATATAATATATTATCTTGTACCGTTACAACTCCATAATAACCAGCTGAAGCAGTCGCTGGTATACTGATTAAAATTACCCCAATAATCATTCCTCTTTTTATTAATTTATTATAACGTTCCTTTACAATCGGAGCTTGTTTTAATTGAAATAATTTACAAAATAAAAAAGTTGCTACCACGATAAAAAATGCATTAATCACAAATAAATATCCTGCTGAAAAAATAAAATCAGGATTTAAATTTGCAAGACCATATCCTACGGTACACATTGGCGGCATTAATGCTGTCGCAATAGCTACTCCTGGAATTACATTTGTTTTTTCTTTTCGTGTTATTCCGATTATTCCCGCTGTTCCACCAAAAAAAGCAATAAGCATATCAAAATATGATGGTCCTGTACGGGCGATTAATTCACTCGTTGGTGCATCTAAAGGACTTAACCAAAAATATAAGGTTGCACCAGCTAATGAAATAAGAATTTGAGCTCCAAAATTAATTCCTGCATTTCTAAGCAAAATCAAATCATAGGTTGCAATACTATATCCAATTGCAATAATCGGACTCATAAGAGGTGAAATTAACATTGCACCAATAACAACGGCTGTTGAATTTGTATTTAACCCAACCGAAGCAATAATAATTGCGCAAAATAATATAATAAAAGGTGCTCCTTTTAAACGAACGCCTGCAAGCACATTCTCATGAATTTCCTTTGCTTTTAATTGATCTGATTTTAAATTTAATATATTATCTTTTATATATTCTACTATCATGTTATCTCCCTAATCGTCTCATAAAAATCTATTTCATCTCTGTTTTTATGCTAATTATACCAAAGCACATCCTTTTTTACCATATAAATCCCATATACTTCTAACAATACTATTCTAATCAAAAACAAGGAATAAACTTTCTATTTACTCCTTGTTTTAAACTATTTATTTTAATTTTTAATCGATAAATTCAACCTTTACTTTATTAATATCCCATAAGGATTCAATCTTTTCGATTGCATCTTCTCTTATTGCATTTGCAAATTGATGATTTCTTGGCAAATCTAAAACAATCTTAACCTCTCCATCTTTAATATGAATTCTTTTAACCAAATGCGTTGCAACCATATCTAAACCTTTAATAGGATTCATAACTTTTTTTAATCTTTTTCTAACAATTTCTTCTGTTGTTTTTTCTTGATTTACAACCAATCCATGTTTTTCTTCATAGTTTTGTATCGCTGATCTTAAAACTTCTACCGCTAATACTGAACAATGCACTTTTATTTTAGGAAGACCACCTAATGCTTCTGATGCATCTTTCCATGTGATTTTTTTTGCTTCATCAATTGTTTTACCTTTTGCAAGTTCCGTAATAATTGAACCCGTTGCAATGTTTGAAGCACACCCATAGGATTCGAATTTTATATCGGTGATGATCTTCATCTCTGGGTCAACTGTTAAATACAACGAAACCATATCCCCACAAGCTGGACTTCCTTCTGTTGCTTTTCCATCAGGATTTTCTATTTTCCCAGTATTTCTTGGGTTTTTAAAATGTTCTAATACTACATCATTATATTGACCAGGCATATCTTTATCCTCCTATTTTTTTCCTAAGGGACTTATCTTTCGTAAATTCCCAATTACCTTTTGTAAAACCTCGACCACTTGAATAACTTCATCCATTGTATTGTATCGACTAAATGTAAATCGAATCGAACCATGTGCTCGCTCATGATCTCCTCCAATCCCTGCAATAACATGGCTTGCTTCTAAAGATCGACTAAAACACGCAGATCCCGTACTCACTGAAATTCCATGCATATCCAAATGAAGGGTAATGGATTCTCCTTCTACATAATGAAAGGTAATGTTGACATTTTGAGGTAATCTCTGAGTCGGATGGCCATTTAAAATCACATCGGGTATCTTGTCAAAAATTAATTGAACCATCTGATCGCGCAGTTTTATTAAATACGATGCTTCGCTTTCTGTTATCAATTCAACCGCTTTTGCAAATCCAACAGCTCCTGGAATATTATCCATCCCACCTCTTAAATCAAATTCATGAAATCCACCATCCATCATTTTATGAATCGGTGTTCCTTTTCGAATATACAATCCCCCAATTCCCTTTGGTCCATGAATAGTATGGGCCGAAACCGTTATTAAATCTACTGGAATTTCCTGAACATCAAGAGGTATCCGTGTAAAGGTATGAGTTGCATCAGTATGAAAAAGAACCCCTTTTTCTTTACATAATTTACCTATTCTTAATATATCTTGAACTGTCCCGATTTCTTGATTTCCATGTTGTATTGAAACCAAAATTGTCTCGTCATTAATCATCCTTTCCAACTGATTAATATTGATTAAGCCAACCTCATCCACCTCTAAATAATCAATCGTAAATCCTTCTTTTTCTAAGGTTCTTGCACTATACAATACTGGAAAATCTTCAATCTTTGATACAATAATATGTTTTCCTTTTTTATCACCAAGGGCTTTTGCAACCCCTTTTAATGCGAGATTGCTTGATTCAGTACTCCCTGACGTAAAAATAAACTCGTTTTTTTGAGCCCCTAAGTAATGTGCTAATTTTTCCCGTGCATCATCCATTGATTCTCGCGCCTCAATACCTGGTGTATATCCGAATTCTGATGTTGCAACCGCATAAGTATCAAAATAATAGGGCGTCATTTCAACTAGAACCTGCTCATCAAGTCGTGTTGCTGCGGAATTATCTAAATATATTTCTTTTTCCATTTTAAACTCCTTTATATAAACAACGTAATGGTTGATTCTCGTGCTTCTTTAATATATGTTCCAACTGCTCCATACTCATCAATATATGCTTCTTTTAAATCTTCTCGCTTTAATCCCATAATGTCCATTGTCATTTCACATGCAATAATTTTGCCACCTAGCTCTTTAAAATCAGACATTAATCGTTCTAATGATACAACATTATTCTTTTGCATTCTTTTTAACATCATCATTTTTCCTAAACCAAAAAAATTCATTTTTGATAATGGTCCCTTTCCCAATCCACCATTTTTAAGGCGTAACAGTCCCCAAAATGTAAAAAACAAAGACGTTTCCATTCCCATTGCTAATGCACCATTTGATACAATCAATGCACTATATAATTTATCCATATCACCACTTTGTACGATAATCGTCGTTTTTTCAGCCATTTAAATTCTCCTTTTACTTGTGAATCTTAATTGTCCAAAAATCCTCGTTTTCTTCAATACTATCAACTTCCAAAGATAACGCCTCAGCTGCCATAGGAATTTCTTTTTTAGATGCATGATTATTTCCAATAATCTCAATCAGATCACCTTTTACCGCTTTTCTAACCGCTTTTCGCGTTTCTACCAAAGGAACTGGACACGTTTCTCCCCGTACATCCACATAAATTTTTGCCATAATAATACCTCCTTATCCCTATTTATAATTTATTTTAGACGCTTATAATTAAAAGCACTTCTATTGTCATACTTACCCGATTCTGCTTCGTTATCCTATTTTCGTTCTTGATTTTTTTATTTTTTCTATTTAAGGCGAATTTTAAGTTATAATTGTTAAACTATTTTTTGTTACCAAAGCATTATTACATTCTTTTCATAATTAGTCGGAATTAGTACTAATCACACGCCTTAACTGGCAGAAATGGAGATACTCATTTATGAATTCGCAAAAAAACACATCATCACCAAACAGAAAGCACCGTCCTCTTACCCTTGTTTTTTATATTGCTTCACTTGTTATTGGACTTATTGGAATTGCTTCATTGATCAATAACATTTCATTGTATAACAAAACAATTGCTCAATACGTTGGACAAGGTTATCCCGCTTCTGACGTTATCAGTCAATTACTTCCTTCTCAATTACTTCCAGGAGTCTTTGAAGCTATTGCTTTATATGGAGGAATTGCCTTGTTATTATTTGGTATTGGTTTAATCTATGAAAAAATATTCAATTCTCAACTTTCGATAAACGCCCTCACTCTTGAAGATAATCTAACAGAAGCTGTTATTGTTGAAGAAAATTCATCTGAAACAGATGAAATCCCTGTTATCGAAGTAATTTCTGAAAAAGTGATTTCTGAAGAAAAAGTTTCTGATAAAGAAATTTCTAAGTAAGAAGTTTCTAAAGACAATTCTCTTATCACAAATAATCGTTTGTTATAATCAATAATCACGTTATTTTTTTAATATTTACCCCCTACTGATACAACTAGTTATCAACAAAATCAAAAGATTAATGCTTGCATTTAATATTAAAAACCCTTTCAACGGTAACTAATCTAACGAAAAAGGAACCTGTTGCATTTTATGCAATAGGTTCCTTTTTATTATTTCTACTTTTTTTATCAACTTTTTACGTAGCTCAATTTTCACTCTCTTCACTTATCTTAATCTATAGTTCTACTATATTCATTTTATTTTAACTTAAAAGATAATCATTCAAACACCTCAATTTATTAACCTACCATTTAAATACATCCACATCATTTTGGATATATTTATCGTTCATTTTAAATTAAATCCGATTAAGATTGATAAAAAAATGTATCAACTATGTTATTTCGTCTTTCTTTTGGGGAAATATGAACATATAGAGCGGTCAATTTAAATGCAAAACTTTTAGATTTTTTTCAAAACTTAAAATGAATACGGCAAGAAACAATTAAAATCAAAAATTCATTGATAATTAGAATTGAGGTATTTCATGAAAAAAAATTCTCATCCCTTATATCGTATTCGTCAAGCTAAGAAACAAGATATGTCCTATATTATTTCTTTAGCAAAAAAAGAAGGTTGGAATCCTGGTTTAAAAGATGGTGATGCTTTTTTTACTGCTGATCCTCACGGCTTTTTTATTGGTGAACTCGATCATATTCCCATTTCTTGCATTTCTTGCGTTCGATATCAAAATTTTGGATTCGTCGGGTTATATATCGTAGAAGAAAATTATCGTGGAAATGGTTATGGACTTTCTCTTTGGGAAAAAGCAATGGATCAATTATCAGATTGCAATATTGGCCTTGATGGGGTTGTTTCTCAACAAGAAAATTATAGAAAATCAGGTTTTACATTATTTCATAAAAACATGCGCTTTAAATACGAAAATACGACGCCAATAACTTTTAATTCTCATCCTAGTATTTTCAATACACAAACACTCGATTTTTCAGAATTATTAGACTATGATTCGGCTCATTTTCCAAGCAATCGAAAAGATTTTTTATACTATTGGCTAAACATGAAAAATGCGTCTTCGTTTGCTTATCTTCATGACTCCAAAATTCAAGGCTATGGTACCATTCGCCAATGTGATCATGGCTATAAAATTGGCCCGTTATTTGCCAATACTTCTGAAATTGCAGAAGTATTATTTTTAACGTTAATCCATTTTGCTAATCATGAACCCGTTTATTTAGATATATCCGATAATAATGCATACGCTCTAGCATTAACAAAAAAATATAACATGTCTGTCGTTTTTGAAACAGCCAGAATGTATACTAAAAAAGAACCACCAATGTTATGGGATGAAATTTATGGAATCACCAGTTTTGAATTAGGATAAAATAAATTTATTAGAATAAAAAACAAGGGTCTTATCCTTTCTAAACCCTTGTTTTTGTTGTTTTTATTTTTTGTTTGAAAGCAAAGACGCCTCAACTTTTTCAAAACCGATTCGTTCAATTGTTACTGCAAATCGTTCTCCTTTTAATCCATTTTCTTTGTAAAATAAAATGACTTTTTCAATAAAATCTAAAGCTTCTTCTTGTGTCACAAATAATTTATTAATTGTTTTTCCTATTGATACCCTTTTACCCCAACGTCCACCAATATATATTTTGTAACCTGATTGATCCGTTTTAACTGCATCAAAAGGGCATTTTCCAATACAACGTCCACAATTAATACATTTTTCTTCGTCAATCGTTAATGTATCATTTTCAAAGGATGCTGCATTTACTGGACATTCTTTTACAACAAAACACTCTTTACAACTTTTACACAATTCTTTTTTATAAATAGGAATTAATTGACCAATAATCCCCAAATCATTCAAATCTGGCTTGACACAATTGTTCGGACATCCTCCCACTGCAATTTTAAATTTATGTGGTAATTCAACCTCATGATATCCCTTATAAAAACGATTATGAATTTCCTTTGATAACCCAAAAGTATCAATTAATCCATATTGACACGTTGTTCCTTTACACGATACCACTGGTCGTACTTTTGGACCTGTTCCACCCGTTTCTAAATTTACTTTTTTAATGTATTCTCTAAAGGATTCAATCTTTTCAAAGGGAATCCCTTGGCATTCAATCGTTTGTCTGGTTGTCATTGCTAATTTACCATTTCCAAATTTTTCAGCTGCTTCAAAAATGACTTTTGCTTCTTCAACTGTTATTAACCCATTTTCTGTGATCACACGAGCTGAAAAATTATCGGTACCTTTGTTATTTAAAAAACCTAAACCCTTGACTCTTTTTTCGTCTTCCTTACTCACTGATAATGTCGCCATTTTATTTCCTCCGTTATTCATTTTTACATTTTCAAATCTTTCTCTTAGTATAGCACTTGTTATTTCATAAATAAAATGCTATTATTTTATACTATCAATAGGTATTTCCTATTAATAGTGTCTAAACTTTTAAGGAGGATCCATGAATATTCGTCATTTAAAACTCTTTATTGCTGTTGAAGAGACTGGAAAAATGTCAGCAGCAGCAAAAAAATATTTTATTTCCCAACCCAGTGTTAGTCAAGCCATTAAAGAACTTGAGAATCATTATGGTGTTCTTCTCTTTGAACGCATTGGCAAAAAACTATATATTACTAAACCTGGTAAATATTTATTAAATCAAGCTCGCATTGTTGTCCGTCAATTTGATGAACTTGAAGAAAACATGCTTTCTGTGGGTAAAAAAGAAACCCTTCGCATTGGCTCAACTATTACCATTGGTTCATGTTTACTTTCTTCAATGATTCATGATTTTAATACAAAATTACCAGAAATCGAAACCTTTGGATATGTTAACAATACAACGATTGTTGAAGAAAAAATTCTCAAAGCTGAACTCGATATAGGCATTGTTGAAGGACAAATAAAAAGCCATGATTTAATTAACCAACCTATCATTCGAGATTATTTAGTTGTTGCCTGTGGTAAAGATCATCCATTTGCTGGACAAAAAGAGATTTCCTTCAAAGCTCTTGAAAATGAAACATTTGTAATGCGAGAAGAAGGAAGTGGTACTCGGGAACTTTTTCAAAATTCCATGGATAAAAAAGGAATAAAGCTCAATATCGGTTGGGAAGTTACCTCTCCTGATATTATAAAAACCTTAATCATGAAAAACAATTGTCTCTCTACCATTTCAGTACGATTAGTGAAAGATGAAGTTAAAAAAGGTGACATTTATATTCTAAAAAACTATGAAAAAAGTTGGGATCGCTCATTTAATATTGTTTATCATAAAAACAAACATCTTAATAAAGCGATGCTTCATTTTATCAACATCATCAATCAGTACAATCATTCTGATACATTAAATTCTATTTCAAGTGGCATATTAATTTAATTTTTTCTTGTATTTTAACGATTCAAACTTTATAATAAAAAAAACAACCTTTTATTTTTTCTTACTAACCAGTTGTTATTTCAATACTTAATGAAAGAAGTGATCTGATGAAACTCAATGAAAAAATGTACCATATTCAATGTAAAAAAACCGATATTGGTCACTATGTTTTACTCCCTGGTGATCCTGGGCGTGTCTCTGAGATTGCCAAAAGATTAGATCATGCGACCTGCGTTGCTTCAAATCGGGAATACATTACCTATACTGGCTATCTTAAAGGTGTCAAAGTCAGTGTTACATCAACCGGGATCGGAGGACCATCGGCTGCAATTGCTCTAGAAGAACTGGTAAAGCTAGGCGCACATACCTTTATTCGTGTTGGAACCTGCGGAGGCATTGATCCCTCTCTTGAACCCGGTTCATTAATCATTGCAACAGGGGCCATTCGAAAAGAAGGCACCACCTCTGAATATATTCCAATTGAATTTCCTGCTATTGGCAATTTTGAAATTCTAACCGCCCTTAATCATGCGGCTATAAAACTCAATCACACATTTCACCTAGGAATTGTTGAATCTAAAGATTCCTTTTACGGTCAACACGAACCAGAAACCATGCCAAACGGTGCTATCTTAAAACAAAAATGGGAAGCTTGGAAAACAGGAGGTGCTCTTGGATCTGAAATGGAAACTGCTACACTCTATGTTATTTCGTCTATTCGACGGGTACGATGTGGTTCAATTCTTCTTTTAGTTCGTAACCGCGAAAAAGAAAACCTAGAAAGTTCAGTACCTCTTACTTTTTTTTCAAACAAACATCTTTTAGATACTGCAATCGAAGGGATGAAAGAAATCATTACCTTGGATTTATCTCGTAACAAATAAAAAAATAACACCATTTTAGGTGCTATGAAACTATAGACAACGATAAAATAGTACCCACAATTGTTACCTCATGGTGTGTGTATACGGCGAACAGGCTGTACGAATTGTAAATATACAACAGATTAACAATTCGTCGGTACGGAAGTTTGCCAACAAACTGATAGCACCAGTTTAGGTGCTCTTTTTCATTTTAAAAACAACCTATAAACAACCACACTTAATCATTATCTTCTCTCTTATATAATCGTTTATAATTTTCGTGCAATTTCTTGAATTAATGCTTCAGAAGCGTTCCATCCTAAACATGAATCTGTAATGGATTTTCCATATACGCCACCATCAATTGATTGATTTCCTTCTTCAATATAACTTTCGATCATTAATCCTTTCACATACTTTTTAAAATCCTCATCATAATGACAATTTCGAACAACTTCATATGCAATTCTTGGTTGTTCGTCAAAATGTTTATTTGAATTTGCATGATTTAAATCAATAATAATACTAGGATTCTCTAAATCCCGTTCTTTATACATTTTAACTAAATATTTAATATCTTCATAATGATAATTTGGAAAATTGCGACCATATTGATTCACAGAGCCTCTCACAATCGCATGAGCAAATGGATTTCCCTCTGTTTTTACTTCCATTCCTCTATAAATAAATGAATGTCCAACTTGTGCTGCTCGAATTGAATTGAGCATAACTGAAATATCACCACTGGTTGGATTTTTCATCCCTGCTGGTATTTCTAAACCACTGGTGGTTAAACGATGTTGTTGATTTTCAACAGATCGCGCCCCAATTGCAACGTAACTTAAAACATCTTCTAAATATGCATAATTATCCGGATACAACATTTCATCTGCACATGAAAAGCCTGTTTCTTCAATTGCTCGAATATGAAGATGTCGAATCGCTTTTATACCTTCGACCATATTTGCTTTCTTACTAACATCTGGTTGATGGGCCATTCCCTTATAACCTTCACCGGTTGTTCGAGGCTTATTAGTATAAATTCGTGGGATAATAAAAATTTTATCTTCAACTTTCTTTTGAATCTTTCTTAGTCTAATTAAATAATCAACTACTGCCGTTTCATTATCCGCTGAACACGGTCCAATAATTAAAATAAAGCGTGAATCTTTTCCTTGAAAAATATTTTTAATCACTTGATCGCGTTGGGCTTTTATTCTTTTCCCTTTTTTTGATAATGGCATTAATTTTGTAATTTCTATCGGCGATGGCATTTCTTGGATCACTTTTAAACTCATCTCTTACCTCATATTTTATAATTTATTTTTTTAAAGCTTAGTTTCGATCTATTATAATCACTATCATTGTTTCTGTCCGATCTAATTTACTATTTTGGGGAACGCTAGCCCTTCTTATTACCTAACTTCATGATTACTTGTCTAAATATTTTTTTATTTTAATTGCATCTTCGACTTCAAGATCTCTTACACCAGCCAAGGTTTCTAAATGATGTAGAAATTCATGCTTTAATACTTTTCTTAATTCATTTTTATAATTTTCTAAGGTTGCATTTCCAAAGGTTTTAATCATAGATCCATAATAAATCACAATAAAATTTCCTAAGCCCCCATTGCGATGATATTCTCCTAAAATATATAAATCATTATTTTTATTTTGGGGATGCCATTTTAATTCTTCTCTTAAGACAACCCCTCCACTTAATTCATTATAAAATTCTTTTGGCATTTCCTCAGCTATTTTATTTAACATGTCTTCTGTTTCATCAATGGTATACATCATATCCTCCGTTATTTTTATATTGACATGCCTACCACTGCTCCAATAATATAAGGTATTAACCAAATAGCCCAAACTATAATACTAAATTTATGAAACATTTTCTTTGTTTTTTGGTCTCCCTTATTTAAAACATATGTTGCCCAAATGGCATGAAATAGCATTAATCCAATCGCAACAACACCAGTTATACCATGAAGCATCGATTCCATTTCAGAAATCCCTGTACCTCCAATTTTAGCAATTTGTGTCATAATCGTCGTACCTGTTGTATCACATACCAAGCCCATCCAAAAAATTATTACATGTTTCTTTGATAAATTTTTTTCTCTTCTTTCGGAAAAAACACCGATAGTATAAAAAACCAAAGCTAACGAAATTGCAACAATTGCTACAACTAATAATCCACTCATTAAACCCTCCAACATTTTTTTAGTTTTTTTATTACACTTTATTATAACCTTCTTTTTATATAATTACAAAACTCTCTTATCTTTTATACACAACCTTAAAAAATGCTGAATTTGAAAAAGTTTTAGTGCATTTATCGCTTTTTTTTAAAACAACTTACCTAATTATTTGATTTTCTGATACAATTAATAGTGAGTTACTTATATTTCACAATTTTATATTATTAACTATAAAGGAGTCCCATAAATAAACAATGAAAAAGAAATTAAAAATAAAATCACTTCCTCAATTTATTAAAATTACTTTTATGAGTATTATTATATTAATCCTGCTTCTTTTTGCAATGCTTACATTAATTAATCATTTTTCATCTGCATTAAACATCAAAAAAGAAGCATCTCAAAATTCTTCTACCGCTAATGAATCCTCAGAAATAACATCAGACACAAAAAAAGCGGATCCCCCTATTCAAAAAGAGGCATCTAAAAGAGAAGAAACTATTGATCCTTTAGCCGATATTAAAATACGACTCAAAACTGGAGATACTGATGGTATCAACGTTGCATTTTTAACCTTTGATGATGGTCCAAATCAAAACACGGATGAAGTTCTTGATATTCTAAAAGCCTATGATGTTAAAGCAACCTTTTTCACTGTTTTAAAAGATAATGACGTTGCAAAAGCCTGTTATAATCGGATTGTCAATGAAGGTCATACTTTAGGTAATCATACCAGTAGTCATTGCTACGATTTGTATAATACTCCTGATGCATTCTATACCGATGTTGAAAACCTCGATAATTTTCAAAGAGAAATCACGGGTCAAAGTGAAACGAGTCATATTTTTCGCTTTCCAGGAGGATCTCTAAACTCCAATGAAACTTGTATTCAAGGTATTCTTGATCGTGGTTATAATTATGCTGATTGGAACGTCGCTGCAGGGGATGGCAATTGCAATCCACCACCACGCGATATTGTTTTTGAAAATATTGTTAATGAATGTCATAATCATGATGTATCCGTTATTTTATGTCATGCTGAACTAAAACCTGAAACTCTTGCTGCACTTCCACGTGTAATCGAAACATTAAAAGCAGAAGGTTACATCTTCTTACCAATGGATAAAGATTATATCTATCCACGCCATTTAGAAATATAATTGTATTATTTAGCTAAAAAGACCTGATGCAAACGCATCAGGTCTTTTAAATTTATCTTTATTTACATAATTTTACTAATATTTTGAGTGAAAACAACCACATCATCAATTGGTAATCCTGCAATTAATCGCGCTTGATTATATAATAATTCCGTATAGAGTTTAAACTGTTCATCATCATTTTCATAATAATCTTTTAATTTTTTATAAATTTCATGATTTCTGTTTATTTCTAATACTTTTTTGGCTTTAACTTTTTCCCCTTGGGGCATTTCATTTAAGGTTTTTTCCATTTCAATTGAAAGTTCCCCTTCAGTTGATAAATAAACCACATCATTTTTTAAATGACCTGTTGTTTTAACTTTAGCAACTTCTTCTCCAATTATTTCTTTCATTTTCTTTAGAAGTTTTTCATCTTTTTTCGTTGTTTCTTTATCTTCTTCTGTTTCTTTTTCCTTAGGTTCTGCAAGCCCAAGATTGTCACTTGATACAGAACGGAAATCTTTATCTCCATATTGTCGAATGGTTTGAATCATAAATTCATCAATTTGATCTGTTAAATAAAGAACTTCATACTCTTGATCTTTAACAATTGCCACCTGTGGTAGTTTTTCAATGCGTTCAACAGATGAACCTGAAGCATAATAAATATACTTCTGATTTTCTAACATGCGCTCCGTATACTCTTTTAATGTTACAAGTTTTCCTTCTTTTGATGAATAAAACAACAAGAAATCTTGAAGTTTTTCTTTGTTTTGTCCCCAATTTTCATAGGTACCTGCTTTTAACTGATTTCCAAATGATCCAAAGAATTTTTCATAAGTTTCACGATCATTTTCCAACATATTCTTTAATTCTTCTGATACCTTAGAATCAATTTTACGACTAATTAATCTCAATTGTTTATCTTTTTGTAACATTTCTCTTGAAATATTTAGAGATAAATCTTCAGAATCAACCACGCCTTTTACAAAACTATAATAATCAGGTAATAGTTCTGAACATTTGTCCATGATTAATACCCCATTCGAATATAATTCTAATCCTTTTTCATATTCTGTCGTATAATAATTAAATGGGGCTTGACCAGGTATAAATAAGACTGCTTTATAACTCATCATTCCTTCAATACTTAAATGAATATGTTTTAACGGTTCATCATAACCAAATCTTTTTTCTTGATAAAAATTATTATAATCCTCTTCTGTTAATTCATTTTTATTTTTCCGCCAAATTGGAACCATTGAATTTAAAATTTCATCATCTAAAAAGGTTTCATATTCTGGGTTTTCATCATCTTTTGTTTCTTCTTTTATGCGACTATTTTCAATTAACATTTTAATAGGGTAACGAATATAATTCGAATAATGTTCAACCAAATTCTTAATCCGATTTGTTTCTAAATACTCATCATAATTATTATCTTCTGTATTTTCTTTAATATGCAAGGTAATTTTTGTTCCATGTGATTCCATATCAGTCGATTCGATTGTATAACCATCGGCGCCTTCTGAAATCCATAGGTTTCCATTTTCTTCGCCGATAGCCTTTGTTTCAACTTCAAGTTTTTCAGCAACCATAAATGCAGAATAGAAACCAACACCGAATTGACCAATAATGTCAAATTCTTCTTCCATTTCCTGCTCAACTTTAAAATCGTTTGAACCACTTTTAGCAATCGTTCCTAAATTATCTTCTAATTCTTGTTGGGTCATTCCAATTCCTGTATCTTCAATTACCAAGGTTCTATTTTCTTTATCTGGTGAAATACGAATGTAATAATCGTCCTTATTGAATTTCATATTTTCATCTGACAATGTTTTATAATATACTTTATCAATTGCATCTGAAGCATTTGAAATCAATTCTCTAAGAAAAATCTCATTGTGTGTATAAATTGAATTGACCATCAAATCCATTAAACGTTTTGATTCTGACTTAAACTCTTTTTTTTCCATTATATGTATCCCTTCATCTTTTAAATTTTCTGTTAGCACTCCGATTTGATGAGTGCTAACAGAAACATTATAATTATTTTTCTTCTTTCTGTCAACATGGTTTAATAATTATTTAATTTATATCCCAAATTTTAATGCCTCAATCTTTTCACTACAGTCTGTTTTTAAAAAAACACCATACCAAACCACGTAATAACATTGTAACCATTTAGAAACGATAAATTATGATCTTCACAAATCTCTGTAACACTTATAGTATGACTCTCAACACAGGGATACATTCTATCTAAATGTCGACACGGTTCATTGGGATATGTACATTCTTCACACATCGTACACGATTCTGCTGTAAGAATCAAAATCTCTTGATCATTATTAAAGACATTCTTTTTTATTTGATCAACAATTTCAATATGCTCTTGTCTTGTTGCTAGCGCTTCTTCTAAATTAAGAATATCGTCCACTTCGGATATCGTACTAAAAATAAGGGCAGTATCATAACTTGTACACCGTGCTTTACATTCTTCTAGTGTTCCAACCCCGGGGGGACAAGACCATGACTTTCCATATTGGGGACATTCATTTTTACAGATTGTCCTCACTGCTTTATGAAAATTAAGTTTCGCTGGCTCTAAAAATGCATATTCAAAGATCGGATACTCTGCTAATTTTTTTTCAATAGTTTCTTTTGTTATCATCATTTATTATCCTCTTTCATCATATTATTTCAACAAAAAAACCTACTACATTACGTAACAGGTTCACGCTCTCTTAAATTGATATTGTTTTGAAACAGAAACAATATCATAAGAATATCTTATGCCATTAGGATTGTCAAATAAAAATACCTACACTTTTTTGAGGATAATCGACTTATAAAACAAGGGTTATTCCTACACTAATTTAAATATTATCTTTAAATTTCATTGAATTCGCTGTATATTTATAATATCTATTTTTTATTTAAAAATAAAAAATGATCACTACAATTCAATCCTAATTATGAAAGGAAAAAAATGACTATTACTTATCAACCAATTGGCTATATTAAATCTCCCTACAAAACAGTTGAGGAGATCCCTAAACAAAGTATCTATTCCGGTAAAAAAAAAGGAATCATTGAATTATCAAAAAACTATTTGGAAGGTTTAATGGGTCTAAAAAAGAATGACCATATCATTATCTTATTTGATTTTCATTTATCAAAATCCTATCAATTAACACAACAAAAACAAGGCGATGGGAAATTAAAAGGCGTTTTTGCTTTAAGATCACCCCATCGACCCAACGGAATAGGGATGTCCATTGTTAAACTACTGGATATCAATGAAAATATCATTACCTTCGAAGGAGTTGATATGCTCGATAATACACCTGTCTTAGATATTAAGCCCTATATTGAAGACTTAAATCCAAAACTATAAAAATAGAAAGAGCGAACACCTTTGCGTGTTCGCTCTCAGTTTATCTAACTATATCTTACTCACATAAGATACGATTCTTTTCCACAATTTTTACCTGATCCAATCGCTTATCCACAAAATTCATAGTACAAGTATCCACATCAAATAATTAAACTTCTTCTTAATAAAATTTCCGAATTATTTTTTAAACCACCTTTGTTATTACTGGTGTATTCCATTCTCCATTTAGAACAAAGTCCTGAGGGAGATAAATCCGAAGATATAAATGAAAATCGCTATACGTTATTGGCAACCAGTTATTGGCTAATGATGCATCGTCTGGCGTCTCAGTTTGAACCAGGATATCCAATGATCCATCCTCATTATAAGTTACCGGACTACGGTCATTCATGCTATATCGATTAATTGGGTTATCGATAAGAAAATTATCGCCATCATAGACAGTAATCGACCAAAATCCTTTGTCTTTAACTGGAGGAAGTTCATCCTTATCAAAATGAATCGTATAGTGATTGGTCCCTGAAAGAAGATCACCATTGCTATCAGTAGCTGCTTTAGGATATATTGCCACAGAAACAGGATTTGCACCCAATCCATTCAGAGCAATGAGAGCTCGATAATCATATTCAGTTCCAAATTCAGCGACTGGTTCTCCATCAAATTGCCAATTATCCCATGTCACAATAAATTTCTCAGAAGCTTGAACTAAGGTTGCTTGCATCTCATCCATCATGCTTTTCCATTTTGCATCCCCATCATCTCCTAATACAGACGCATCAAAATTAAGTCCCGGACCAATCCCGATAGCACTCAATTTTTCAATAATCGCAGCATCCTCTTTAGTTGGTGGATTATCAATCATCAATTGATTGGCGGTGTTAAAAAATTCAGTCGGTGTCATCGCTGATACATGCTCAACTGGGATAAAATCATTATCCGCAGAATACGTACCCTGAGCCGGTGTATAAACATCTTCTGATAAATAGTTTTCAATCGGCATAAGTTCCATCTGACTTTGAAGTGCATAGACATTGTCAAGATCATCTTCACCATAACTAAGCACCCGTACAATAATCCAGCCCATATTAGTTGGCATCGCAACCTGGGTCATATTATCTGGAATTTCACCTGTATAATCAGGTCCTGTTAATAAATATGTAGTTTGTTCTGGTGTATCACTGCCTGAACCAACAATTTTTATGGAATTCGTATAGGCATCCATAATTTCCCCGGAACAAAATCGATCAGCTTGAGGCATAACTAAAACCATGGCTGTATTGGAAAGGTCAAGAAATGCTTGGGAATAAAGAGTATCCGTATTAATTGTTACCACACCTTTGTTACTAGCATTCGCAAGCTCCTTGCTGTAATACAATTGATTGATCGGAGCCTGGTTGGTCGTTGGTTCCACCGTATTAGTTATTTTTTCCATGGTTGCATTGACCATTACCAATGGAATCGTATACACATAGGCATCATAAATCGTATCCCATTGATCATCTTCACCTGGTTCACTGGCTACTTTGTTGCTTGTACACCCTGAAGCCAAAGTAATTGTAAGAAGCAGACATAATAACAACATTAATTTTTTCATAATTGATCCTATCTTTAATTCAAATTTAGTTTAACAGATGTGATTTTACCTTAAATTTCACTTAAAAACAAGACTTATTAACAAGACTTACTATTTTTTTTACTAACGTTGCTGCCATTCTTTTGAAATAAAAATAACAAAATAAGAATCTTCTATGCCTTTAGGATTGTCAAATAAAAACCTATCTTTTTTAATTCTCATATCCAACGTAATCTCTCTAGTCTATCATTTAAGCTATTTACCCTTTTGATACTATAATAAGTAATTTTTAAATACTCATTGCACACATTTTTCACCTTCCGATTACTAAAACCTCCTCAAACTATAGTGGATTTATAATTAAATAAGACGTATTGTTCCTATCCTTAGGCTAGTACATTTTCAAATCCTCCAGATGCTACAAACAAAATACTACCTAGTGCAATACTGAGCAGTTTTAAAACATCGTCATATCTTCCGGGCATCCCCATTATCATAAGATCAGCACGTTCTTCTTGGATGAGTTTATAAAAATTACCACCACTACCTTAATCTGAGTATTGCGAGGTAATCGTGCTTCTTCAATAAAACTAATCAGCTCTTTCTCAACCTTTTGTTTATTATGCTCATGAGCAACCGCCCGATATAAAATAATTTCGGCGTGAAGGTTACTGGCTAGTTTTAATGCTCCCAATACCACAAAATCATTGTTTGGGCTATTTTCCCTTAACCAGATATTAATTTTACGTTCCGAACCTAGGCCAAATTTCGGATGTAGCCACAGGCACATTACCGAAACTTTAGTGTGCCGTAAATCATTAATCAATGTTTTCATCCGACTTCTTTTTTTCTGATCATCGCTGATGGTTAAAAGAACCATGTTCGACGGAAAAAAATTGTTTTCAAAACATTGTAGCGCCTGAACTAACATCTTTCCAAATTGATCGGATCGGACTAACACTTTTTGTATAAACAATCGCTCTTCGATAAGCGGCTTTAGCACCTCATCGATGGCTTTTTTCTGACTTTCATCCATAGTTGGTTCTTTAAAAACTGACATATAATAAAGACGATCAGATGGATAAGTAAGATTTCTCGCAAAACGAGAGATCCGTCTAAAATCTTCAGGGGATTCTACCGGAACAGCCACAGCCGGTTTCCATAAACGGGGATGATAAGGCGTCTTCATGATGCGTTGTGCGGACCATTCAGTTAATGCTACTAAAATACTACTTCTCACATCTCCAAAAGGTGAAACCAGATTTTTTCGTTTTAAAATAAAATAGATAACACTAATTGTAAGAATAGTAATGCCTGTAAACAACGGATTAATTAACAACATCACGACTAAACATCCAATGGTTCCCAATAAAGGAACAAAAATAGACATAGCCATAGTCGGACGAAAACTTGAAATACCGGTTCCCTGTTCGATGAGCACAACGAGATTAATCATCAGATAGGTTGTCAAAAAGAACATCGTTAGCAGCACTGCAAGACTGTTTAGGTTTCCCAATACAATAACAATCAAAGAAATAAAGGAAGAAACCAGAATAGCATTCAGAGGTTCACCTTTTTTTGTTTTCTTTGAAAAAATAGGTCCGAATGGAATCACCCGATCTCCAGCCAGAGCAGCTAGGGTGCGAGGGGCACTAACCAACGTCGATAAGGCTAAAGATAATACCGCTCCCATGGTCCCCCTTAACACAACTGCTCCATTATTTAAACTAGGGCCCATCAAAAAGGAAATGATGGAAAGAACCACTGCACTGATAATAAAATATTGAACCCTGAAAGCCAATTTTGTACTGATAATCGAAACTGACGTGAGTACTGCCCATACAATCATACCAACAATCACTACGGAATGAGTAGGAAAAAAGGTAACCCAAAGTTCACTAAATCCTGCAATATAGAAGGCCACCGAAATAGCCTGAGAAAAATACAAAGGAATACCGATAGCACCTCCCATTTCCATACCTAGGGAACGAGATATAATAGCATAAACCCCACCAGCACCTATTTTAATATTAGATAGCATTGACGACATCGAAAGCGTTGTGGTTGCTGTAATCTACATGAGCCAAAACGATGATTGCCAAAGCTCCCCATAACCCGACGTTACCAACAACCCAACCCAATCGAAGGTACATAGTAACCCCGAGAACAGTCAGTAACTTAGCCTCTCGGTTTGATCCGTCGTTGAGTTACTAAAATTCATAAGTTTACAATCCTTTCCTGCTAAGAAATACCATGGGATAAGTTAGCACCCTTTCGAATTGGAGCAAAGTTTGAACTCCTATCTTATTTCATTATAAAAGTAGCGTTCGCTTTTTATCCTTTTCTTCTGCCCTCTATGTCATTTCTTCACCTTACCGATAGATACCTTATTCAAAGGAACATATAGGGTTTACCAAGTTCCACCTAATATATAATTATAAATGCCTTAGGAGCCACCTTTAAACCAGGAGTTCTTTATCCATTCGCATTGGTTTGCCAAAGTGCCTTTGCTCGACTACCATACCTTTTGGTCAAAGCGTTTCAGCCTATTTCGCTTTCTCCAGCGTAACGATTCTTACAGTAAGTCACTTTACGTTCTCCATAGCATTCTTACTCTAGCAGTTGTTCCAGTTATTAGGCTTCTCGAACTTCCACATTCTCTTGTGAGCTTTCTAACCCGGACGTTACCATCTACGCTAGTCACAATAGAGTTACCCCGAATGGAGAGGGTAGCCTTTCGACAATATATTAAGCGACTTCTTGTCGCACATGAACGCCTTGATCTGAATGAATAAATGAATCTTGGCGTAATAAGCTCTTATGATTTTTGATTAAATTTTTAATGGTTTCTGTGGCTATTTCAAGGGTAAGTCACTTGGATAGTTGGTATGAAAGTATTTCATTTGTTGACGCATCTTTAATCGTTGATAAATAAGCCATTTTTGATATACCATATGGCATATATGTTATATCTGTTAGCAAAACTTTTCCAGCTAATTCCTGTTTAAATTCCTTTCTTAAAAAATTGGGTACAACCCTATGTTCTCGAGTTGCTTTCATCATTCTACGATAGGGATTAGGTTTTCTAATCGGACATTTGATACCATATTTACGCATAATCCGTTGAATTCACGCTCCTTTAGAATCATTGTACAAAAAAAGAACCTATCTGAATAGACTTTTTTTAGTATCCATTCAATAGGTTCCACTTTATTACGTAGCAGGTTTCTATTTAACATCGATTGATGTATTTTATTAAATGGCGGAGAAGGTACTTTGCTATTAATAATTACGCCTTAAAATTAATCAGTACCATTCCTATGTCTTTCAATGGTCTTTTAATTTTTTTGAGATATCATTGTACTAAATCTAGTACCTTTATACGCATTATAATTGGAATCACTATTTTTTTACAAATGGTTGTATTGTTGACCCCGGTGCTGCTGAACCTTTAGGTACCACAACAATTTTAATGGCTTCTAGACGATACCCAAACCCTTCAGTTCCTGCACTTTCGCCATTCTTTGCCCAACCCAGCCAGCCATAGTTTTGCGCATGAACTTGATAATAGATATCGTATTTGTCTGCATCGACACCCGTCAGTTTGATTTGAATCGCTTCCAAACGTAGAGATTTCCCTGATGTCCCACTCTTTTCTCCATTACTCTTAAAATCCTGCCATCCAAGATTCTGAACATGGGTTTGATATTCGATCCCAAGGTTTGTTGGATCACTAGTTTTTATTTCAATGCCTTCTAACCGCAGACTCTTTCCACTGGTACCACTGACATCGCCTTTTGACATCCATCCCTGCCAGCCAATATTTTGGATATGAGTCTGGTAACTGCAATAGACATTCTTAACAAAGGGCTGATCCGTTGTCCCTGGTGCTGGGTCACCTTTTGGAACCACCACAATCTTAATCGCTTCCAGGCGATATGCAAAGCCTTCAGTTCCTGCACTTTCACCATTCTTTGCCCATCCGAGCCAACCATAATTTTGGGCGTGAACCTGATAATAAATATCACATTTATCCGCATCAGTTCCAGTCAGTTTGATTTGGATAGCTTCCAAGCGCAGGGCTTTTCCTGAAGTTCCGCTCATGTCGCCATTGCTTTTAAAACCCTGCCAACCGATGTTTTCCACATGGGTTTGATAATCAACCCCGATATCATAGCCTTGATTATCAACTGTGATTTCAATCCCTTCAAGACGCAGTCCCAGAGCAGATGTACCACTTATCTCCCCTTCATTTTTCCAGCCTTGCCATCCCACATTCTGAACATGAGTCTGGTATGTGCACTTAAAGACTACGCTATAATTCTCAATGCTTTTAGTTGCTACGCTACCATCAGCGTCTTTTATATCAACGCTTAGAATATAATTGCCAGCGTTGGCTGTCCTAAAGGTCGCTGTATTAATGTCTCCGTATTCCTGAATAACCGCCGTATCCATTCCAATTTTGTAATAGAATTTATATTGATATGGAGTTTGACCTCCGATTCCTATTGCGGTAAGAGTAATATCGGTATTAACATATTGTCCCGATGTCTTATCTGTGGTGAAACTTTTAACATTTGCTCGACTTGGGTCAACAAATGGAATGCTATTTGCATTTGCATAGCTTTCAGCATAGGACCCTTTAACTCCATAAATTGATACCAAATTTGAATCTGAAAACGCAGCAGCTCCTATTGATGTTACATTCGGCGGAATCCCCACTTTAATAAGATTTCCGCAACTGGCCAATGCATACTTACCGATGGATGTGACCTGCTCCGGAATTGTGAAATCGATTAATCCATCACAAAATTCAAAAGCACTTTCACCAATAGTTACGACAGTATTTGGTAATATGATACTTGCTAAATTGCTGCAATCATAAAATGTACCGCCGCCGATAGAAACAAGTCCAATTGGAAGCGTAACATCGGTTAATCCGCTACAGTAACTAAAAGCACCCTCACCAATGGCGACAACACTATCTGGCAGTGTTATACCAGTTAAGCTGACGCACGACTGAAATAAATACTCTCCGATGGTTGTGATGGTATTCGGCAAGGTAACATCTGTTAATGCTCCACATTCGGCAAAGACACCATCACCCATGGCTGTTACTGTATTTGGTATCACCATACTTGTCAATGATGCGCATCTGGCAAAAGCACCAGTTTCGATGGTTGTGCCATTATTGAATCCATAGACTTTGGTTAATCCGCTGCATAATGCAAAGGCATATTGACCTATGCTTGTCACACTGTCAGGCAAAACAACATTTTTTAAGCTACTGCACCCATAAAAAGCCACTTCCTCAATGGTCACCAACTCCCTTCCTAATAAAATATCTATTAATTGGTCACATTGATAAAAAGCTCCTTTACCGATGTCCGTCACCGTTGATGGCAGGCTGATGCGTGTTAAAGTCGTGTTTTCACTAAAAGCACCATCACCAATCTTCAACACTTTTTTTCCGCCTAAAGTTGCGGGAGAAATAAGGTAACCTTCAACACCCGGATCACCTATGTATCGGGTTATGCAAACGCCATCCATATAGTCCGTGTATTCAAATCCACTTTCCGTTGCCATCGTTTCAAGTGTTTGATCAATTTCTCCCTTTACTGAATAAATATGGTCATCTGTTATTTGATCTATTTCAGATTCAACTATATTGGTCTTCATCCAATTTCCAAGTTCATTCATGGACTCAGCTGATTCTATTTGGATCAGATTATCCGCACTTTTTATTGTTCCGATTTCTTCAGAAAGATTTACCATTTCCGCTGGATTCATAGTTGCCGTTTCACCATCATCTCCCAGACTCTCCTGGTTAACTATCTCCTCATTCATAACATTTAAATCCTCTGCCAACACATTGACAGACATCATGCTTATGACCATTAACAAAGCACTAACTAGACTCAAACCTCTTTTCAATCCCTTTTTCATACAAGCTCTCACTTTCAAATTTTTATTGTCATTCTTAGCTATTCTTTCCCTAACTTTTCTTTGAATTTCCTTTAATTTAAATTATACGCTTTAAAGTATTTATTTTCAATAAAATATTTTTAATATCAACTTATTTTAATTGGTAGCTTCTATTGATTTCAAACGCAAAGAAACCTGCTACTTTCGTAACAGGTTTCTATCTAACATCCATTGATGCGTATTTCTTGATGGCGGAGAAGGTGGGATTTGAATTATTACGATGCTTAAAAACGACATAAAACCATAAATAACCTAATATCATAGAATCCCATTATACAAGCATTTATAAACAACCTATCGTAATCCGACTAACCCCTTAAAAATTGTCTAAGGGGTCAATTTAGGGGTCAAGTTTCTTGTTTAGGGGTCAAACATCAATCTTTTTTTATGCCTCTTCTTTAAACCAAAAGGCCACCCGAAGAGGTAGCCCAATTTATTATATCCCGATATATGTAAATTTTATATCAAGCGGTAAAGAACCTGTGCCAGCAGGTTTGGTAGACCTCTACTGCCTGGTGTGATTATAATTGATTAACTCGTTCGCTTATATTGTCAATTTGATCCCTAAGAATAGCCATTATTACGCTGTAACGGTTATAATCCCATTCCAGGTTCCTTGCAAACTTAGTTCGTTCATCTTTATCCAAGTTATGAGTATCGATCATATCACCTAAATAGTTATTGGAAATATCTTCAGCTAGCAATGAAACTTTTCGGATATCATCTTTTAAAAGCCCAGTGAGGTCCTGTCGTTCTACGTCACTCATTTGACACACCTCCTGGCGTTAATGCTTTCTCAGCCTGTTCGGCCAACTTTTTTGAATCCCACACATAATCAAAAGCGATATCTGATTTAATCTTGTATTCTTCAAAATTTGCTTTTAGTTTCCATCGGTTTTCGTCTGTCAGAATGTATCCAAAATAGTTTTCTGTTAGGTCCTGAATAACACATGCTGCCCGATCAAGCTTTATCGATAAATCCATCACCATTATTTCCAATTTGTTGTATTGCTCCCAGGTTAGAGTAACTGTTTTCATATTTCTTTTTTCTCCTTAAATTTTATCTTGAAGAGGCGGTTAAACCTCTTCTTATGCAATCTGTGCGTTAATCCGTAATCCGTAATAAAAACCATTACCGCCGACGATCTGTTTCAATGCCCCTTTTAAGGCCGTTCCAAAATCAATGACTTTAGATAACCATTCAGAAACCGAAGAGGCTAGATAACCCACACAGTAAGAATTACCGTTGATCGTGGCCATTACTTCAATGGCATCCTCTTCAAAGTAACTATGGGTATTTCTTTCAAGGCTAATACTTATTTTTGATGGATCATATTGTTTCATGTGATCAATGGCGGTTTGTCGTTTCCCTTGAGTGACGCCTTTAACAATAAGGGTTTTTCCCTTTGCCAGCTCCCAAGCTCTTTTAAATGCCTGGCTTTTAGTTAATCCTATGGTGGTTAGTTTATTAGCGGTTCTTACGATTTCTGAACGATTATACATTTTATGTTCTCCTCTCAAGTGATTAACTTTATATCTAAAGTATACAGTATATACTTAACGTTGTCAAGTATATTATTAATTAAAAGCTTAATAAAACTATTCTTTTGATTGACGTTATTCACTAAAAGGTTTATACTGATCTTATAGGAGGTATTAAAATGACAATTGAACAAAAGATAAAAATGGCACTAGGTTATAAAGATATAAGCCAGGCTGCATTGGCTAGACTTATAGGTATGACACCGTCAAATTTCAATCAAAAATTGAAAAGAGATACGTTTACCACTGAAGAACTAAATGCAATCGCTCAAGCTTTAGGTGGTACATACTCGTTTTTCTTTGAATTCCCAGACGGTACAAAGATTTAAGCCCCCAATAGATCGGCTGAAAATTCAGCACATCTTTTATAAACCTGTAAGAAGAGGATCAATCAAAGACCTCTTCTTTTTTTATTCTAATCTCTGTTATATATGTTGTAAATAGGATCTAGACCCCTCGACTACCATTTCGGTACCTAAGGATAATTGTAATATCTCGTAGCTGAAAATTCAGCCGTGAGATATTGAAGGGCTAACGGGTCAAAGCTCAATTTTCAGCTACGAGAATGAAGGGTCTGCCCAGTTTTGAGCACACCCAATAACGAAACGTTATCGAGTTATCCGGATATCGGCTTTACCGATAACAGCTGATATGGTGTTTCACCATGCCAGCCTCTTCGGATGTGTATAATCTGCATACTTGGGATGTCCTTATCTCGGATACCTGACTCGGTGGTTTACCGCACCAGCTTTTACCGTCGTGAAATGCGACTGTATTCATATCCTACAATTTGGATGGCATTAATTTCTAAAGTTCCATTTTGGGACTTTTAACCTAAGGTCGTAAATTGCGACGTTAGATCAAAACCCAAAATTGAGGGCTGTGCGTTACAAGGATGATGGCAAATGATGGCATTCAGAATATCACAGCCGAAAATTCGACGGGTCAGATTCAATTACTTCCTGAAGAGGTTTATTAACTTATTGATATTTTTCCTCTGAATCGTTCCAACTCACAACTATAAACGGCAGGATCCTTATATTCAATTTTGGTGAATCGTTCCATATACCTATTCAAGACAATTTCATCTTTATATTTTCTACATAACTGAATACCTGCCTTAGATAGACGGATCCGTCTCATTCCTTTAGCTAACCATTGACGGGCTTTTTCACACTTCACATCATAAATATCTGCTATTTCCCTTGAGGTGTATTCTTTGCCATTAAGCCCATACTTTAAAATCAAGGCATTCTTTTCCTTGTCGTATGGGTTGAATACTCGACCTAGTACCGCAAATATATCATCTCTCATAATCTCATGGTCAAGATCATCAATGAGATTGTGGAAATCATTTTCTGCATGATCATCTTTAATGGTATCCATGTAGGTCATGTTTTCTGATCCTGGTAAGAAGCTGTTAGCACTGATCACATTGCATAGACGGCTGTTCTTATCGCTTCTTTTCTCCCAGGGCGTTGTGATCCGTAAATTTCTACTAATATGACTCTTAATAGCCACACCAGCATAAGATGAGAATTTAACACCTGGTAGTGGATCATAGTTCTTAACGGCGTTCATTAATCCAATATATCCGTCCTGTTCAAGATCATCTCGATCAAGGTATGAATTATTAAGATTAGAACAGAACTGATTTACAAAGTAATTAACTAGTCCTTTATTCTTTTCCACAATCTGATCCATTGCTTTTTTATTACCCTTTTGGTAATCTTTTACAAGTTCTTCATTCGTCACGTTGTACCCTCCCAAATGATTATGATATAATCTAATTGATAGCGGTATTATGTAGTATTATGTAGTAATTTTTAGTAATTTTTAGTAATTTCGCTCTTGTATGCCCATACAGGAGTGTTTTTTATAGGGTTAATATTCGTGGCGGAATTTTCCGCTGCCAGAAGAGCGCAACGGAATTTTCCGTTGTGGTATTGGATGGTATGAATACCGAGTAATTTCCGAGTAATTTTTAATCTTATTCGTTCGCTTTGTATGCCAACATATGCCAACAATCGTTCGTTTTTTTATGCTTACATTTTCCAACATTTTCCAACAATCGTTTATAGGTACTTCTATTTTGGAAACGCCTGATTAACTCCCTTACATGGTCTTTTATTATGCGCAAAAGTTGCAACTTTTAAAAAAATAGGTTGCAACTTTTTATGAGAAAGTGTGCGCACCTTGTTTAATACTTATTGGTGTTAGTAAAGGGTGTCGTGCTGGGCGACTCCCTTATTTCTTCTGATGGAGTCGCAATTCGCGATTCCAACAATCTGGGTGACTCCCTAAAATAGGGCGTCACCTGCTGCAAGGTTACAACGTTCAGTTATTGATTTACCAATATTGTTAGGGTTTATCAACACTTCAAGCAGTTTTTTTTCAGAGTGAGTTGGCTTGTATTTGTCTTGTTTTGCACACTTTATTTTCATAATTCTATATGATGCAACCTTGACATTTTTCAACTTTTTGAAGAGGTTCCTAGTATTTCCTAGTATTGTGTTTAAACTTAACAAAACTTAACATTGGTTAGCCTTACTAATGAAGCCTTAAAGTAGGATTCCACCTCTTTAAACAGGTTTTGACGTTAGCATTACTTTTCGCCATTTTTGTACAAAAGTATTGGAAGAGGCTATCTGCTCATTTTTGAGCGCGTACTTTATTCCAATTATGGAACTAAGAAAGCATAATATAGCTAAAGAATATTAAAGTATTAGGCTCTTATCAAGCTACAGAAGCCCCATCATTCCTTGATTTATCATAAACCCCCTTTAGGACCTCTGATAGTGTTGGATATACCTTTTTTCAAAAACTTAGGAATGCCAAAATACTTTACAAATTGCAGGTTTTTCAGGTTCTTTTTAGATCGTTAGAAACGTTAACAACCGTTAACATTTTAAACCTCTTCTTTTGGAATCATAAACACCCAAGGGTATTGCTCCCATAATATTAGGTGAGCCCATGCCAGTTGATTATTAAAGACATAATCAGACATGACATAGTATGGGATTGGAATAACCGTTGTTGATCCATCGGGGTTAATCCGGGTTATTTCTTTTGCACACATGGCCCGGATATATTTAAAAATGACCTCTGCTAATTCCTGAGACTGGTATAGCTTGATCAAATTATTGAAGAGGCACTTTTCATCACAAGGCAATGTTTCAGGATTAATACACTCATGGACGCCTGTTTTCAAGGCGTTACTGTTCCCATATGGCGCGCCATGGCCTGCAGCGTTTTTATTTCTAGGTGGTGCACCATGCCCAACAGAATTTTTATTACCTAATGGCGCACCTCTTCTTTCTTTCATATGATCACCTTTAATTTGATTGTTTGTTTTTGAAAAAAAATAATGAACCAGCTTTAAATGTTTCGATTGATCTTTATCAAGTGAAAATATCGGTTGTTTTCATCAATCGTGAATAGGTGGCTATTCAAAGTATAAGCTTGGCAAGATATCTTTATTTGCTTCCAGATATCTCTGCTTGCATAATAAGAAAGCGCTCTTTTCCAATGATTCTTTTGCGCTAAATAATTGATCCATTAAAGCTTCAAACTCAAAGCTTTTAGGCTCCACGCGATCCAATTTAGATTCTAAACTTCGAACAAGACATCTGTAATAGTATAATTCTTTCTCGGCGCTTTTGATGACGCTTATATTTGTTTTTTCTGACATGCGTTTAACTCCTTTTATAAATTTTAATTTCCTTTTATGTTCTCGTGTTTTTAAATAGATGTAACTCTGTAGATATTTTTTTCTATATAATACTCCCATACAAGGGGAAACAATGCGGGGGGTGTCTGTGTCTGCTTGTTCCCCTTACTTTATTACTTATATATAAATATAAAGTTACATAGTTACATAGTACGTGAAGAGGCATTATAGGGGGCGTTTAAGACGTAACTTTTATTATTTACATTTTTTATTTTAAAAGTTACAAGTTACAATCTTCTATTTCTCATAAGTTACGATTCTTTGACAATGTAACCTTTTTGAACTCCATATATTTTTCCAAAACGTTGAGTTTTTTTACTTTTTTCTAACCATTTAATTCCATCTAAAATATGATTTATTTCACGTGTGTCTTTATTTTGTATGAGGCTCGGGTTAAAATTAAAACATTCACACCAGATTTCTAAAGCACAGATACGTTTACGGCACATAATTTCCCCAGGTTCTCCTCCTCTTTCAACACTGTCCCAATACATGCGGCGATTGTTTAGATCTCTTTTTGTCCAATCAATGGGAATCTGTTTTGCAATAAAATTTAAAACCATCCCTTCTTTTGGGTTTCTTTCTTTGTGATCCTCTTGAGCATCTTGAGAAATTAGCTCGGCTTCTTTATCCAGATATAGGCGCTCCCCTAGTTGCCAAGCGGTGTAAGCTTCCGCCCATATTTGATCGACCTCTTCATCAAGCTCGTTGAATACGTTCTTTGAAGGAAGGGACACACCTAAATCAATCGGCCAAAACCTCCTGTTGCCTGTACGATCTCTTAAAAAATCATCCTCATTGGTTGTTCCGAAGAATACACACCGCCTTGGAAAACTGTTTGTTCGTCGTCCGTAGGCCTCTCTATAAATATCTTCTGTCCTGCTGAGAAACTGTTTAATGGCTCTTAATTCGGATTTATTGAAACCAGCCAATTCCCCAACTTCTATGATCCAATATCCTTGGACAAGTTCGGCTGCTTCTTTTCCTTCAAAAGTTGTCAAACTATCAGAATACCAATCCTCTTTACCGAGTTTTTTAAAAAAGGTGCTTTTCCCGATGCCTTGGGCTCCTACTAGAATTAACATCGTATCGTATTTTGTGCCAGGAACCATGGCTCTGGCCACGGCAGCAATCAAGCTTTTTCGGACTGCGTTTCTTGTATAAAGGTTATCCTCTGCGCCAAAATAATCAATAAGAAGTGTATCAAGTCGTTTAACACCGTCCCATGCAAGATCAATTAAATAATCTTTAACTTTATTTCTCCTGTTTTTTTTAAAGGCCATATCAAGTGCGTGATCTATGTAATTTCCACCTTTAAGCCCGTGAAATTTTTCAAGATACCATCTTAGCCCTGATTCATCATCCCAGCGCCTTGGTGGTTTTATACAAGCTTCTTTATCATCCCAAGGTAAATAATCATTAACTACCACATAATTCGCGAATTCATCAAAGAAAAATCGATCTTTTATACAAGGATCCAGCTCTAGAATGAGAAGAACATTATCTATCGTTTTTGCTGGATTTCCATAAGAATCAACCTGTAATCTTTTCATAAGACTTTTACAACTATCATCCTCTTTATTTAAGTCCACACTTGAAAAGTCAACAACAGCCCGTTCATATCGTTCTTGATTCAATAACTCAACAACAGCTGGAATTGCTATAGCAAATTCACGCATTGCCTTAAAAGAGGGCAAACTTGCAGAGGGAGTGCTATCTTTGCTTTCAAAATCTAATCCACTGTATTTATGTAACCTAACCAAATCAAAAGCATTTACAAGTTTTCCACTACAGGGATCCGTTGCATGGTGGGAGAAAAGAAAGTCTCCATCATTATATATAATCGCACCCCCGGTGGTGGAGCCTTCCACAAATGTGTATCGATCTTCAATATCTGTTTGTGAATATCTATCTGCTAAAAAGGTTGTCATTGCTGTTTCTATGCTATAGGTCTTACAAAATGCCCCTACAATACCCTTTTTCTCCCTTGGGTTTCCTTGCTTTTTTGCTCGTCGCGCACAAATTTTTGTTTCGCTGGAAACGGTTGGCCACTCAGATACATTATGCCAATCAGAATAAAGATTAAGTACACCGTCTTTGTTGACAAATTGCCTGTCTGCATAATGAAATTCATATTGACTATCCGCGCAACATGATGGCCAGTACATTAGTCGTGAAGCTTCAAAGGTCGTAGGATCGCAATATTCAATCCCTATCATACTTGCAAGTTTTCGAGTAATAGGTTCATACTCGTCAACTAAACAAGGTTGATCAAGAAGCATTATAATTCTAAGTCGAGGCTTGATCGCTTCATGCTTCCTAGTTGAATATACGGCGTAAGCAAAGTTTTGTGAACCCAGACGTTGTAAGATACTTGTAGTTCCTTCAGACGGGATGTTATCCATATCCAAAGTGATCAATGACCGATTCACGACATTTTCATTCTTACGTCGGTTTTGAGATAATCTCCCCCCAACAAATCCCCCAACGTCTTTAAGATCATCCTGAGTGCCCTTATTATAACTAAGGTATTGTTGTAATGTTTCAGTGCTTCTTGCTGGCGTCTTTAATTTCTCCACGAATTCAGACCAATAGAGCTCTTGGTTATTCCATGTTGTTGATTTTCGGCTTCCAGCTGCTGAAATGCAAAGTTTTATATTATGTTTCATCATATAGCCCTCCTTGTCTTTTTCCGTTATGTGTCTTTTCATTGAGGTAATTGATTTCCATGTTCCCCCCTTGCTTCCGCCGATAACCAATCTTTAAACTCTATTTTTGGTATCACAATTTTTCGTCCCAGATGAATTGCTGGGAATCCTTGGACTTTGGTAAGCTCATATGCTTTTGGTAATGAGCACCCTATCAATTTTGCCACTTCCTGTACTGTGTAAGTTAGCTTCTCCACATTCTCACATCCTTTTATTATATTTTAAACACTATTTGCTATGCTTCTTCGATCAAGGTTTCTACAGGTACTTCCAACGCCTTAGCGATTTTACCAATAGTTGAAGGTCTAGTCCCTTCACGTTGTGTAGCACGTCTGATCGTTGGATATTTTAATCCCGTCATTTCGGCCAACTGCATCCGATTCATACACAGGTTAGCCATTGCAATTTCTAATTTTTGATTGTTGATTTTCATTTTCTCACCTCTCTTATGCTCATATATGAGCTTCTATGTTTTAATAATAGGTCATATATGATTCTTTGTCAACTATTTTTTAAATAATCGTTCATTTATGACCTATTATATGATACGATAATAAAAAAATTGAAACAGGAGGTTGAAAATGAGTTTGAGTTCAAATATAAAAAAATATAGAAAAAAGAAAAAGTTAACCCAAGACCAATTAGCCAAAAATGCTGCTATATCTTTAATCACTATACGTAGATATGAAAATGAAAATATCAATCCTACTATGGAAACTCTTGAAAAAATTGCCAAAACACTTGAAATAACCGTAAATGAATTATTGTGGGATGAAAATGATTTTTTCTATCTCGGCATTCTTAAAAAAGCCGGAACAAACAGAGTAGAAAATTTTGCAAATATGATGGGGATAACCTATGAGCGCTGCTTAGCTTTGTTATCAGAAGAGGAAGCCCCGACGGATCGAGAAAGGAAAACATTACAATTAATAGCAGGTTTAAGTTTTGAAGAATTCCTTGGTCCTATAGAAATCGATTATGGTACCCCCACCGAGGCGGATGTTTCCCCCTGGCAAAACACATTAAAAGAATCTTTAAACGAAGCATTCAAACAACTCAACGCCATAGGGCAGGAAAAAGCAATAGAACGTGTAGAAGAATTGACAGAAATACCAAAATATAAGAAATAGATTTGCATGGTATTTTACTATAAACAAAGGAGAAAACGAATGAAAATAAACGCAAATGGAACTGAAATAAGTGTTATAGCTTTAGATCCGGATAAAGACGATTATATTAGTTTAACGGATATAGCTAAATATAAAAACAAAGATGAACCAAGATTTGCTATTCAAAATTGGATGCGTAACCGTAATACAATAGAATTTTTAGGTACTTGGGAAAACATTAGTAATCCTAATTTTAACCGTGTGCAATTCGAGGCGGTTAAAAAAGAAGCAGGTTTAAACAGATTTGTTATGACTCCATCAAAATGGATAAAAGGCGTGAATGCTATCGGAATCATTTCAAAAGCGGGTAGATATGGGGGAACCTATGCACACTCAGATATTGCATTTGAATTTGCATCATGGATATCGCCTGAATTTAAGCTATACATCATCAAAGATTATCAACGTCTAAAACAAGAGGACGCAAAAAGAAAAGAAATCGGATGGGATGTAAAACGTGAATTATCAAAAATTAATTACCGAATTCACACTGATGCGATTAAGACATTTGTTATAACACCTGAATTAAAAAAGCATGAGATTGGTTACGCTTACGCCAATGAAGCTGATCTTCTGAATGTAGCATTGTTTGGCAAAACAGCAAAACAATGGCGGGAAGAAACAGGAAATAAAAAGGGGAATATGAGAGACTGCGCTTCGGTGGAACAACTTGTAGTCTTAATCAATCTAGAAAGCTTAAATGCCGATATGATAAGACAACAAATTCAACCCAATAAAAGACTACTAAAGTTAAGGGAAGTAGCCTATTATCAACTTGAAGCCTTAGCAGGAAAGAGCATTGCAAATAGATTACAACCTGATAAACTTAAATTAAATGAATAAAAAAGCTCCTGAGCTGTGAACTCAAGGGCTAAGGAGAATGTGGAATATAACTATCCTCTATCAATAGCTATTATACCACTTCCTAGGTAAATTAACAAAAATAAGGGGGTATCGAAATACGACATCCTTTAAAAGAAAAGAGGTCTTAACAATGGCTAATAAAAAAACTACTCGTAACGCTCACGGATCTGGCACTATTCGCCAACGTCCTGATGGAAGATGGGAAGCCCGGTGCACAGTTGGTACTAATCCAGGTACAGGAAAAGCAATTAGAAAATCTGTTTATGGCAGCAGTCAGCAGGATGTCAGGAAGAAAATGAACGCCATCACTGTTGCTATCGATAATGGAGAGTATAAAGAACCGTCCAAATTGACAACTGAGGACTGGTTAAAGATTTGGATTAAAGAGTATACTATAAATCTGAAACCCCTCACACTGAGGTCGTACCAGTCCCATATTGACAACCACATCACACCCACACTGGGGAAGGTTAAAATATCTGCACTAGCTCCACATCATATCCAGAAATTCTATAATGGCCTTAATGCTGATTATTCAGCTAAAACCATTAAGAACATTCACGGTGTGCTGCACAAATGTTTAGAACAGGCGACCAGGTTAGGTTATATCAAAACAAACCCTGCTGATTTCTGCAAATTACCAAAGGTAGTCAAAGCAAAAATAACCCCTATGGATAAAACCATTGTCCCGGCATTTCTGGAAGCCATAAAAGGCCATCAGTTTGAAAATGTATTCATTGTGGATATATTCACAGGGTTACGGCAATCAGAAATTATTGGGTTGACCTGGGACTGTGTAAACTTTGAAGCTGGCACTATTTATATATATAGGCAATACCAGCGGTTAATTGGTTCTTATCAATGGGCAACCTTAAAAAATGGCAAGACACGACTTATTAAACCCGCTAAATTGGTAATGGATACTTTAAAGGCTGAGAAAATAAAACAGGCTAAAAACAGATTGAAAGCGGGTACCGCTTGGGAAAATACTGAAAACTTTATCTTTACTAATGAAATCGGGGAATACGTAAAACACCCTACATTATTAAAACATTATAAAAAAGTTGTAGCTAGAATCGGCTATCCTGAACTACGATTCCATGATCTGCGTCATGCTTTTGCGGTCTTATCCTTACAGGCTGGTGATGATATTAAAACCGTTCAAGAGAACCTAGGCCATCACTCAGCGTCCTTCACAATGGACACTTATGCTCATGTGACCGATGCCATGCGAAAAGAAAGTTCTGATAAAATGGAAGCCTTAATTAAGAGCCTTTAGTGGTCAAAAAAAACTCTAAGGGGTCAATTTAGGGGTCAAACCTCTTTAACGACATAAAAAAAACACCATTAGATGGCGTTCTTATGCTTTTTCTTATTAAATTTAAATGGCGGAGAAGGTGGGATTTGA
>LGOV01019931.1_pt2 | contig 45792 bp, 44 predicted proteins | sample 469881 | NCBI WGS metagenome assembly LGOV01 (sample SAMN03857199, study PRJNA290197) | marine sediment metagenome | biome: marine cold seep biome; feature: cold seep; material: marine sediment; isolation source: sample #5579, elevator 3A push core 41 containing 12 cm of sediment... ...
GTTATACTATATTTATTAAATTGAATATATAAAAAAAATTATTTATCACCAATAAATTTTTGTTTTAATGTGTTTTATTAACATACTTGTAAACATATATTTATTATGTTGGGTTATATAAATTGACTTTTACTTGAGGTACTTTATGAGTTTTATTTGACCCTAGTTTATGTAAATTTAAACAACAAATTATATTTACAAACAAAAAAACATATGCTATACTGTTTTTACAAGTAACAAAAATCATGAAGGGTAATACCCTATTTAGGAGGATTTTATGGACTCAATTAATGTTTTAGACATTGCTATTGTTGTTATTTTATTTGTGTTTTCTATTGCTGGTTTCGCAAAAGGATTTTTATCAAGTTTACTAAAATTATTTAGTAGCGTGGTAAGCCTTGCAATTGCCGTATGGCTTGCAAAACCGGTTGCAGTTTTTATTGATGGAATTGTTAATATGACTGATTGGTTAGGTGACAAAATTGCCGCACAAATTGCAACAATTGATGTATTTTTTACAAGGACGGTTGGTGTTGACCTTCCAGGGGGAACTCCTGGAGAAGATATACTAGGTTCTGAGTTAAAGATTGCAATTGAAAATGGAGTTACTGGTTTAAGTGATATTTTTAAAACAGCTTTAAACTTTTTAATTCAAGATGATTCTATTATTGCAAATGGCACTGTACTTAGCGAATGGTTTGGTATTTTGCTTGGAGGCATTGCAGCTTTAATTATTTCTGCATTAATCATTTACATTGCAATTAGAATTGCTGTTGGTATTTTAACTAAAATATTTGATGCTATTACTAAAAACTCAGCTATTGGTGGTCTTGATAGATTGTTAGGTTTAGTTTTTGGAGCAGCTAAAGGCGCATTACTAATTGGTGTTATATTCGCTGTTTATTCAGTAGTTGTTATAATCCCTGGCGTAGAACTTGCAACAAGTAACATATTAGATTCATCTATAATTGGTAAACCAGTTTACGAGATAGTTTCACAGTTTGTTGTAGATAGAGTTGGTCAGATAGATTTTAATGCAATAATTCAAAGTGCTTTTAATAGCATTGGTTAATAACTTAAAAATTACATAAAATAAAAAACAACCCTTTCGGGTTGTTTTTTTTATTCTTTATTAATTACTCATAATAATCTGTAGGGTCTTCAATTATTGGTCTTTCAAATGTAATGTCTTCACCAATTGATATAAAATAATATATTGATGTAGAGTCAATATCGACATCTACGCCACCAAACATATCTACTACTAGGCTAAACTTGTCTGCCATTGTTAATGTCTTTAATTTACCATCTCCACCTATAACTGCTGTTGTAATCATTTCTGTTACCTGTGGAGTACCCACTGCATCGCCAATAAACTTTATAACTTTCTGATAAGCTTTTGCTGCTAGTACTGTATTAGACTCAACAATTGTTCGATACTCAATCACTTTACCATTTTCTTTTTCTTCTTTGTAATAAATTTCTTTTTCTACCGCTCTTTCACTAAATGCATAAATGCTTTCGCCTGGCAATATGCCTAGAGTATCTTTAAAGAATTGAATGTCTGCATAATACCAATTGTTTTCATCATACTCACCTATAAGCTCATCACCATCTTTATAAACAATATCCGATTCTTGTAAGTAAATTATATTTGTCTCTGATTCATAGTAGAAGAACTTTGAGCCATTTCTGTCGTTTGCATTTCCTTCCTCGTAAGTTAACAACTCATAAATTGCGCTTCCGTCTTTAAATTTAATCATTGTGTTTTGACTTTCTGTAAACATTGTAATTTTAATACCAACTGCTGTAGCCACTGATTTAGAGGTTCCTTTTGTAACAACGTGATAAGACTCTTTATTTATATACTCTTCATAATAAGCGTGTAGGAAAGCATCTGTACCGTTTTCGAACAGCGCCTCTACTGGTCCTGTATCCGCCTGGGGAACAATCTCTAACCCATGATCATAATTGAATTGATCAACCTGATCCATGAGTTGTTCAAACTCAAGAGCTATTCTTGCATCTTCCTCTATTCCTGCTACGGTAGCAACTAAAACTGATAGGAAAAAAATGCTTGCAAGTGCAATCGTGAATATATTTACTAGTTTAGTTGAATATTTTCTCATTTCCTTCCCCTAAAAATTTATAGTTTTTAAACTATATTTATATTATCACTTACATATTATAAATGCAAGGATATTATAAACTTATTTATAAACTTGCATAATTTTGAATATTTATGCAAAGTTTGTCATTTTTGCTCACATTCGCTATTTTAAATATATGAATGTATTTTAAAAATGTGTTATTCTGTAATCTCTGGTTGATTCAAGGCCTCTATATCTTCGTTAAATACCTTAATTCCAGGTCTTTCAAGCGGTATCGGTTGATTAAACAACATAAAGTTATAAGTCATTTTTGAGGTACATACAGCGGTTGCCTGAATACCTGCCATTTTAACATAAACAGTAAAGTTATAAGTTTCATTATATCTTGCTGTTTTTAAATAGCCCTCGTTATCAATAATTGCTGATACATCTAAAGTTTTAAAACTAAGTGATCTTAAAAAACCTTCCTCAACAAAGTCTAGCGTATAAGACAAGAAGCCAAGATACATTTTTGTTGATAGTATTGCGTTAAGTTCATAGTTAACATGATACTCTGTAATTTGATTTGTTCCTGGAACTTTAATTGTATTATAATAATTTTCTTTAACGGCTGTTCTTGTGTTTACCTCATAAATACTTGAATTAGGGGGTCCACCAAACTCTTCTGTGTAGTCTTCTATTGTTTGTCTACCCCATGAGGCTGGTATGAAGTCCGAGCACCACGTACCGTTAATCTCTTCTACATTCCAAGAGAAAACTCTGTATACCGTGTTGGTCTCAGCACTATAGAAAAGCCCAAAAGCACCTTTTTTTCCACCAAAAGTTGTTCCAACCTCTTTTGCTATAACCTCTTGAAAATAGTCACCATTTAAATATAGGGCTGCCTTAATCCAAAAGTCAATTTTAATTGGATAGCCTATAACCTTTGCGGTAAGCCTGCCTGAGTTTTCATAATAATAAGATTCGGCGTTATAATAATTTTCATAGGCTGCTACTAGTGCTTCTTCGCTTGTTTCATATTTCAGCTGGGCGGGTGCAATGTCTTCTTGTTCATTATCTAGCAAAAAAGCAGCATGCAGTTCGTTGAACTCATCTACATCGCTTAAAAGTCTTTCAAATTCTAATTGAATATGAAAGTCTGATCTGACATCGGCAAATGTTGAAATAATAATAGAAGATATTAATAGCATAACTAATACCATTGTTACTTTATTAAAGCTTTTTGCTGAAAACATTTTCTCCCCCTTATTTTTCTTTTATATATATATAATGATATATGATATATTTTATCACTATTTACAGAAAAATGTCAATAGAGAATTATCTAAATAAATATACAAATTTTAAAAATAATGATATACTTATATTCTATAAATTAAAAAGAGAGATTATTATGACCAAACTAGAAAATATTACTGAGAACAATAAATATATAATTGAAAATTTAAACAAGCAAACGCCAGAGGCTTTAATAACTTTAAGTGAAGATTCTTACCATAATCAAATTTTTGAAATGGTTAATAGTTTTATTAAAAATAAAGACAAAAAATTTATTTTGCTTTCTGGTCCATCGTCTTCTGGAAAGACCACAACTTCTCACATAATTGAAGAGAGATTAGAGGCAAAAGGCTATACTACAAAAGTAATTAGCTTAGACGACTTTTTTATTGACAGAGACCTTACCCCTGTTTTACCAAACGGTGACAAAGATTTTGATTCAATAAACTCTATTGATTGGAAGCTTTTTGAAAAATGTATGAGGGAGCTTTTAACAAAAAAAAGTTCTGTGTTACCCGTTTATGATTTTATAGAAGGTCAAAAAAGGTTCAACAACCCACCAACAACTCTTTTAGAACACGAAATTATTATTATTGAAGGACTACATGCACTTAATCCACTGCTTAATAGTTTTATTCCAAACGAATTTTCTATAAAAGTATTTGTTTGTCCAAAAAAATCTTTTGTTTCAAAAGATGGGTTCGAACTTGATATTTTTGACTTAAGACTTATCAGAAGACTTATTAGAGATGTTAGAACTAGGGGCATTTCTCCAGAGAACACACTTAAGTTTTGGAAAAATGTTAGGTCTGCAGAAAATCAATATGTTTTACCCTTTGAAGAAGATGCTGATTATATAATAGATTCAACTCATGCTTATGAACCACTTGTTTATAAAAGTATTTTAATTAAATTATTAGTACACCATAGTAAATATGTTAGAGTACTAGTTGAAAAACTAGAAAGATTTAATGAAATAAGACCCAATAAAGTTCCTGAAACCTCACTACTTGAAGAATTTGTGGGATAAAAAAAACCAGCTAAGTGCTGGTTTTTTTAGTTTATAGAAAATAGGGCCATATAATCGTCATATCTATTATTTACATAACTGTCCATTGTCCTCGTGGAGCTCGGGTTATAGAAGGTTAATGTCTCTAGCCCTTCATTTTTGTGCACCATTTGATAATGTCCATATCTTAGTTTTTTGCTTAAGTATAAAATTATACTTACTTTTGTTTCTTTTGCTTTTTCATCAAACTTATCTTTATCTAGGGTAACATCTACGTCAAAACCACGAAGCTTGAAGTAACCTATAATTGCTAGTGGGTTTGTGCCAAGCATAGAATATGCAATTGCGCCACCTTGGTCGTAGTATTTTATAATTTTAGCAAGGTCAACTTCATCATCGTAATGACCCTCTTTTTTTAAATAGGTTAAAGCATTGAATGTTGCAATAGGACCACAGCTTGTTCTATCTGCAGAGGTTACACCATATTCAAAAACTTCTGTTAGCCTTTGATTTTGAATGTAGCCATTAGAGTCATAGCCTGTAAAGCTAAGTAGGGCTTCCTTATTGCCTGCATAATTAGTGCTAGCTAAATACATAGGAAAAATTAGCACGGCTGTTACAAACACCACTATGCTAATTATTAAAGCTATTCTTTTTTTGTTTTTTTCTTTTTCCATACTACTCTTTTATTTCTAATGTAATCAGTGCCACAAACATATCTTCTTTATAGCTTTCTGTATTAACTCCTAATAACAAGTTTTCATTAAAGTTAGACTTTGGCGCATGCCACTGGAAGTTATCATCGCCTTCTAATATCTCAATGGCTCTATATTCAACACCTTTAAAATCTGTTGTAAATTCTATTGCTGCTACAGACTCTCTTAGTTTTGGAATAAATTCAGATCTTTCGTAAGTTATATTAACTTCACACTCTTGTGTATACTCTATAGAGTTTAAATACCATTTTATAGCGTTTGGCAGCGTTCCTGCATAGCCATAAAATAATGACCCATACAGGTCTAGCGACTTAATAATGCTAGACAATAATATTTCATCACCTGTAACTAAACCGTTTAGCTTGGCGGTATTTAAAACATTATAAACTGAAACCCATGCTGAGGTTTGTCCTTCATTTTGCAATAAACCATAGTTAAAATTTTGCAAGTCCTCATCTCCAAGGTCTTGTATATAGTCACTATTATCTACAATTTCTATAAGTAAGTCGTCAAACTCTAAGTTGTGTGAATAGTTAACCTCTGAAACAATATATCTTGCTGCAATGTTAATAACCATTAAAACTGCTAAAATTAAAAACATTATTTTTACTGGGTTTATGCGTTTTTTTATTCTTCTCATATTTTAACCCTTCTTTTGTTTAAAACCTGTTGAACCAAAACCGCCAGAACCTCTTTTGGTACCTGTTAAGTCGTTAGTTTCAACTATTTTAAATTTATCTAATTTAGAAATTATCATTTGGGCAATTCTGTCGCCTTTTTTAATTTTAAAAACTTCTTTAGAGTGGTTTATTAAAATTACTCCAACTTCTCCTCTATAATCAGCATCTATTGTACCAGGGGTGTTTAAAACACTAATCCCTTTTTTTGCTGCCAGTCCACTTCTTGGTCTAACTTGTGCTTCATATCCAAATGGTAGGCTCATTTTTAGTCCAATTTTTATTACCTTAAATTCACCCGGCAAAAGCTCGTCTTCTTGAATAGCATATAGGTCCATTCCTGCGTCACTTTTGTGTGCCTTTTTGGGAATATGTGCATCCTCATGTATTTTAAGAAATTTAATTATAGGTTTAAACATTTTCACTTTTCCTTTGTTTTTATTAATTAATTATACCATAAATAATGTAACAACTCAATAAAAGTTAAACTTAAAAAACAGGTAATTTGTGTTAATTTATGGCTTTATTTTTCTAAAATTAATGATATTTTTTATTAAAAAACAGGCATAAAAAAAGAGTAAAGCCTGTTCACTCTTTTAAAAAAATTTCTGTTTTATGAAATAATGTCACAATCTATAACGTTAATATTTAGGTGTGTGGCGTCGTCAGGACTAATTTTTAAACTACCATTTGAAATATTTACATTTAAATTATCAACCACAAGGTTTCTTGGAATTTGTATTATGATAATGTCTTTTAATTGAAAATTAAATACGTAATCTATCCACTTCATAGTATCTACTTGAACAAAGCTAATAACATCGCTCTCTGTGTTTATTTCATAAGTTAAGTCGTCATAATTATCATACTCATATCTTACATTTAAGAAGTTGCCATCAACCACCTCTATTTGTACTTTAGCACTTTTCATGTTTAGATTAATATCGTAACCATCAGTAAGAACTAGGCTTAAATCATCTGGGGTATAATTTGTTTCATATCTGTAGTTTCCTTGAAGGCTATTAACTAGTTGACTGTCTATAAGCAATAGTCCCACAGCTGTTACTACAATAAGCATTAGGGCAAAACCAAAAGCTATGGCGTTTTTGGTTGTCCATTTTTTAAAAGCTGATTTTTTCTTTTTCTTCTTAGTTTTACTTGTTTCTACTATCTTGATTTTTTCTTTTCGTTTTCCTGTAAAAGCAAACTTATGCCAATCAATAATCCACTTAGTGGAAATTATGGATAATTTTAAAAATAAATTACCAAACACCAAAAGAATTAAAGCTGTTGCTACAATCGTTAGCGATAAAATACTAGCCTCAATAAGTGGATATTTAAAGAAAAGTACTGGCACTGAAATAATCGTTAACATAGAACCATAAAAAGCTATTACAAGCGAATATAATGTTGGAAGCAGCCAACTGGTAACAAATATGTCAAAAGTAACTACAGCAGTAATATTAGCCCCTCTTGGAGTCTGAACAAAATCTGACACCTGTTTTCTAATGTTAGTGCTACCATTACTGGCTTTGACGCTATCATCTGATTTATTATTAATACCAAACTGCTCGTAAACATTTTTTGCAATTTCTTTTGGATTTTCAAGCTCTAACAGAAGTTGAGCTTCCGATTTATTTTCAAACTTTGCTCTTTCAAATCTTTCATTATAAAATTCAATAATTTCTTTTATTTCCTCTCTTGGCAATAAGTTAAGCTTAGCCTCAAGATTTTTTAAAAACTTTTCTTTATTCATAAGTTTTTTCTCCTTTCTTTAAAGTAAGGTCAATGGCAAATTTAAAGCCATTCCACTCGGTTATTAATAATTTTAACTTAGCTACACCTACGTTTGTTAGTTTAAAATACTTTCTTGGTGGCCCTTCATTTGATTCTTTTAAATAGGTTGTACATAACAACCCTTGAACCAGTTTTCTTAAAATAGGATAAATGGTACTCTCACTAATTTTAAGTATCTGATTGAGTTCCTGATAAAGTTCATAGCCATACATGTCCTTCTCAGACAGCCTACTCAGTACGCATAATTCTAAAACACCCTTTTTTAATTGTGCATTCATAATTACCTCCTATATTATATATACTACTATACATTATATAGTACCACTTTTGTTTTGTCAACAATTTTTTAATGCATATTTAATTTATATGAAAAATCCTACTTAACCCTAGTAACTAAATAACTATTGCAAAAAGAGATAGTTGTTAAGAGGTTTGCTTAAATAAAAAAACCAACTCAAGTGAGTTTGTTTAAGATTTGCTTTCATTTAGGTTATCTGTCTTTAGCCTTAATAAAAAGGTGGTTAGTTATTTGCCAACCACGAAACCAATCAGGTTTCTAGTATTCCAAGTGCCAACAAAAAAGCTGTTTTACAACAGCTTTTTTTGGCGGAGAAGAAGGGATTTGAACCCTTGCGCCGCGTAAACAACCTACTCCCTTAGCAGGGGAGCCCCTTCACCACTTGGGTACTTCTCCTAGTGTATTAAGTTTTCACATAATTAAATGCTTATGTAGTATATCAAACAACTCAAACTCTGTCAATAATTTTTGTTTTTATTTTTAATACATTTTTGGGTGTTTTTTAAAGGTGTAATTATTCTTTTTTTGGTTCTGACTTGAATTATTTTTCTGTTTTTGCTATACTGTAATTAATAATATATTTTAATAAATGAGGGACAAGTAAATGGTTAATAATTATGCTCAACAAAATATTAATCTAAATAGAGACAGACGAACAAAAAAACCTTACAAATCAATAAAAACAAATCTATCTGCTTCTAAAGAAAAAAAACAAAACCATCATGGCTTAATTGACCTACATGTTCATACGCAAATTTGTTCTTCAGATAGTACCTTAACAGTTCCTGGGGTACTTAAGACTTGTAAAGAAAAAAATATTGGTTATTTAGCTATAACTAATCATAATGATATTAGACATACTAAAAAAGCAATAAGGCTTGTAAAGAATATGCCTCATAAATATGCTGGGCTTCACGTAATTACTGGGCTTGAAATAAATTGTAGCTATCATGGCATCAAACAACCTATTCATATGTTGATGTATGATTTTGATGTAGAAAATGAAAAACTAAACCAACTGCTTAATAAAATTAAAAAAGAAGAGCTTGCTGTTAGAACTAAGCTATTTAGCGCTATTGATAAGGCTTTTGGAATTAAATTTTCTTCGGCTGAAATTTTAAAAGCTCCACTTGGAAACTTTATTGACTGGGAGCAAATAGCTCAAATGGCAGTGCTACATAAAGATGAGAATGGTAACCCCGCGCCATATGCGAGAAGTGTTGATGAATTTTTGCAAACCATTCCTAGCTTACTTAGAAAAAATACTAGGTTAAAACCTATTGCTGATGATCTTCTTCTTAATACTCCTTATAGCCTTATAGATGAACCCCTTAATATTACAATTCCAACTATGTATGAGTTAATAGATCTAGCTAAAGAATGTTCTGCAGACCTCGGATTTGCTCATCCTTCTTTAATAGATTTTGATAAAAAAATAAATTACGATAAACAACTAGATGCTTTACTTTACGACTTCTCTAGTACTTGTACTAACAAAGGTGTTCAAGGCGTGCTTGAAGTGTGTTATGGTCAAAGCAATAATGAAGAAGAAAAATTATTAAACTTTGCAAAAAAATATAGTTTAATTCCTACTGGTGGAAGTGATGCGCACAGAGACTACGATAGAATAGGACTGATTAATGATTATAACCTTAAAAAACTTCCCTATATCCATTATCTTAACAACGACAAACGACCGGATGCTATTATATTTCCTAAAAGAATGTCTGATTGCATGGTCCCCGTTGCGAATAAAATAATTAGAGGATATGTTAAGAACTTTAATTTGAAACAAAAAAGTCTTAAAAAACAAAGACTCGAGCAAGTTGCACTTGCCACAGAAAACATAGGTACCTCGAGAGTTAAACTAGATGATATACTAGATAGAAATAATGGGATAAACAATAGAAAGAAACTTGTTGAACAAAAAAATGAGGTTTCTGAGATAGATAATTATTGTGCCGCTATTTGGAATGACCACTATTCAAAAAAAGAATTTAAGCGTAAACTGCCTGAATTAGAGGCTTCTTACTGTATATATAAGTCTAAAATGACCAAATATGGCTTCCTATATAATGGATTAAAAAATGATACAGTAGAAAATTTAGAGGAATTTAAGGCTGTTCAGAAAAAACACTATAACTCAGCAAAGTCAAACTACACTAAAATACAGGGTCTTAGGAGTCATTATTATAAGATTCATAACATACAGAAAAAAGAATATTGCTTTTCGAAGTCTCAACGAAAAAAGCTTATTGTTAAGGTTGAACACAACATGAAGAACTCGCTTGGCCCACTTTCTGTTTAAATATTAAATAATACATATATAACCATATTAAGTTTTGTTTTAATAACTTGGTGTGGTTTTTTTGTTTTATAGCCCACTAAAAGCGTTTGCAATATTATTTTTAAGCTAATTCTGCTTTTTAGTGTTTTTGTACCAATTATAATTATCAACAGCAAAACTGCAGGAAAATGTTGATTTATGCATGTTTTTGTGCATTTTTTGCGTGTTTTTATAGTAAAAACGGCGTTTTTTGAAATATCTACTTGTTTTTATTCACTTTATCCACATTTCTTATTTTGTTGTGGATAGGTGACTGTGGAAAACACTCCTTGGTGATTTAGAGGTTTTTCACACGCTTCATTAATAGACTTGGTGGGCGGTCTACCCTTCTAGACGCCCCGAATAATGGGCATCTCTGGTATTTTAAATAAGTACCATGTGTTTTACATACAACCAAGCCAAACCTATTTTCTTCCTAATACCTGTATATGCGGTGCTCCTGACTAACCACCTAGCTCAGTAGTGCGTACTTCTCTAATACTCTGACTAAGTGGCTCATCCCTTACCATTATAGCCAGCCATACATCACCACACTTTTCTAATACTGTATCCAGTACCTACTATCCATAACTCAACCATCCCACTATATAGTTTTATTTATTTATTTACCACTATCACCCTAGATATATAGTTTTGTTTAAACCTTGTAGTTATCTTTGTTTTTATTTTTGTTCTACTTATATTTTTGTCTTGTATGTTTATTATTGTTTTAATTGCTTACTAACACTATTTGTGTGATTATAATTGATATGATATCGTTTTTATGCTTTTTTATATTTTTATGCTATTTTTAAAAAATAGCTATAAACCCCTATTTACAGTGATTATAGCGATTTTTGGCGGACCCTAAATTTCCATAGGCGCTCTCAGAGCCATTTTTGAATCATTTAGTGGATATTTGTCCACCTTTTTTTACCCGTTTTTAGGGCGTTTTGGACCCATTTTCATAATTGATGTGTTTTGATTAAATTTGAAGTTGTTTAAACTCACAACAAAAAAGCATGTCGCCTACTCATATTTAATTCTAATCAACCTATAATATTTTCATTTCTACTTTACGCAACACAACTAGTTTCTTGTTTTATTTAATGCTTGTGTTGTGTTAAATACTTGTGTACATCAGTAGCGCATTGTTTCACATGAAACACAGCTTCTTTTATTGCCTTGCTTTGTTTCATGTGAAACATTTTATATTTGATTAGTGTTATTGTTTCACATGAAACAATAATGGTGTGATACGGTATTTTATGGGTGTGTTAACAAAAAACCAGCTTGCGCTGGTTGATTCTGTATGGTTTGTTTATAAATTGTGAGTTATTTGTGGATTATTTTTTCTTTAATAATTCCATCATTTCGTGAATTCTATCTAAATCATCCCTACTATAGTAATCAATGTAGATTCTACCTCTTTTACTAGAGCCAAGTGCGGTAACCTTTGTTGAGAATGCTCTTTGCATATCTATAATAAGTTGTTTTAACTCTTCGCCTTGTTCTAACTTCTTTTTAGATGTATTTTTTGTTCCCATTTGCTTTTTTACCGCTTGTTCTAGGTCGCGCACGGTGATTTTTTGCTTACAAGCTAGTTTTGCCAACTTTATTTGGGCTTCTTTGTTTGTTACAACAACCAAACTCCTTGCATGTCCCGCCGATAGTTTGCTTTCTTCTATTAGTTTGATTACTTCTGGTTGAAGTTGAAGAAGTCTGATAGTGTTTGCTATAGCTGGTCTGCTTTTTCCTAACCTAGATGCTACTACCTCTTGTGTCCAAGAGTATTCATCCATAAGTTCTTTAATTGCTCTTGCAGCCTCTATTGGGTTTAAATCTTCACGCTGAAGGTTTTCAATAATAGAAACTTCTTTTATTTCTTTTTCCGTATAATCTTTAATGATTGCAGGAATTGTCTTAAGTCCTGCAATTTTACTAGCTCTCCAACGACGCTCGCCGGCAATTACCATGTAGCGCATGCCTCTTTTTACTAAAATAATGGGTTGAATTACCCCATGGTTTTTAATTGACTCTGCAAGCTCTTTTAGGGGCTCTGTATCAAACACTTTTCTTGGTTGCCCTTTATTTGGATCAATTTCAGAAATATTAACTTCATTAATACCTAGTGTTCTTTGAGAGCTATCACTATTAATTTTTGATTCGCTATTTTCTTGACCTGGGGTGCCTTCTTCACTGTCATAAATCGAAAACAACGACTCAAGACCTCTTCCTAATCCTTTTTTCATTAAACCTTCTCCTTTTGTGTTCTACGTCTTTTAATTTCAACGTCTTTAAGTTTTTTATCTCCGTTTCTTTTTAAAAACTCTTCTGCTAAAGCAAGATATGCTTGCGCACCTTTACTTCTTGGATCATATGTAAGAATAGTTTCGCCATGACTTGGAGCCTCAGCCAACCTAATATTTCTTGGGATGGGTGTATCATACACCTTTTTATTAAAGAATCGTCTTATTTCTGCAGATACCTGATTTACAAGATTACTTCTAGCATCACGCATAGTAAGAACAACCCCTTCAACATCTATTGATGGGTTCAAATGCTTTTTAACAAGCTTATATGTATTCATAAGCTGAGCCAATCCCTCTAAAGCATAAAATTCACACTGAATAGGTATAACTATGCTATTAGCGGCCGTTAAAGAGTTAACCGTAAGTAGCCCAAGTGAAGGCGGACAATCTATGGTTATGTAGTCATAGCTGTTGATCAACCTATTTAAAATGTTTTTAATAACATTTTCTCTTGAATCCATTTGAACAAGCTCAATTTCTCCACCTGCAAGGTTAAGGTCTGAAGGGATTATATCTAACCCTTCTATATTTGTTCTCTTAACAACTTCTTCTACGGTGTTTTCACCGCTCATAACGTTATATATACTCTTGGTATCTCCTGCTTTATCTATTCCCACACCACTTGTAGCATTACCCTGAGGGTCCATATCCACAATTAATACCTTTTTGCCCATAGCAGCAAGGTATGCCGAGAGGTTTACGCATGTTGTGGTTTTACCCACGCCACCTTTTTGATTAACAAATGCAACGATTTTGCCCATGTTTTTACTTCCTTTATATATATTAATATTGTATATATTATTATAACATTTATTTAATAATTATTCATCTATTTTCTATAGTTTTAAAGAGGTTTTAAGCGTGGTTTGTTCCCACCCCTAGGGTATTTAGCTGGAGTCCTTGTTACTTTATCAATTATAATAGCTTTTCTTATAATATCGGTTGATAATAAAGATTTTTCCATTATCCTATTAACTCTTCCACCTAAAATTTTTATAGCATTTTTAGCAACAATCAACTCTTCATGGGCCCCCGAAGCCTTTAACGCAACAAACTGTCCACCCTTTTTAATGAAAGGTAGTGAATACTCTGAGAGTGTATTAAGTGAAGCAACCGCTCTAGCTACTGCATAGTCAAACCTGCCTCTGTTTTTTATTACAAAGTCTTCAGCCCTAGTGTGAACCACCGCTATTTTAGTTAAACTTAGGCGTTCTATAACCTCACCTAAAAAAATGACCTTCTTATTAACACTATCTATAAGTGTTATGTTTAGGTCTGGTCTTACAATCTTTAAAGGGATTCCTGGAAAGCCCGCTCCCGCCCCTATGTCACACATAGATGCATTTTTCTTAAAAACGTCAGCAAACATAATGCTATCTATGAAGTGTTTAACATATACATCCTCTTTGTTTGTAATTCTAGTAAGGTTAATCTTTTTATTATACTCTACTAAAAAATTGTAATATGTATCAAACTTATCTATCATATCATCTGTTAGATTTATACCTATGTTTTTTACTAAGTCTTTAAATTGTTTATTATTCACCTGAACCGCCTTAATTGTTTATTTGTTTGTATTAGTTTAATTTTACCCCTTTATGTTTCTTTTGTCAACCAACCTATTTTACCTTGCTTATCTATTTTTTATAGTCAATATTACCCACATATAAAAAAGAATAAAACTCAAACAAAGTGTTAAAAAATATTAAAAAAACTGTAAATTTTGTGTATTTTAGCGCTATTATTGCGGTATTTAGGTGTTTTTACTATATTTTACTCTGTCTTTTCCACAAAAACACATTGTTGTATTATGTAAAAAGTATCCTAATAAATTAGGATACCTCTTTACTTTCTAGTTTTTAAATAAACCATTAAAACATTAATGTCTGCTGGTGAAACACCACTTATTCTACTTGCCTGTCCTATTGAGGTTGGTTTAATTTTATCTAACTTTTGTCCCGCCTCAATTCTTAACCCTTTTATTTCAGAGAAGTTAAGTTCTTTTGGTAGTAGCATATTCTCTTGTTTTTTTGCATTTTGAATTTGTGATAATTGTCTATTAATATATCCTTCATATTTTGTCATTATATTAATTTGATCTATAACATTATTATTTGCCTCTTTAAATAATCCAAACACCTCTTTAATGTCACGAGCTGTAATAGTGTTTCTTTTTATAATATTTGACACACTAACGCCTGTTTTTGGTAGGGTTTCTCCCCTTTCTTTAAACAGCTCAATTAACCCTTTATTCTTTGGAGATATTATAATGCTCAAGTCTTTTTTCGCTTTAGTAATTTGTTCTAGTTTTTTAGTGTAGGCGTTGTAGCGTTTTTTATCTACCACCCTAGCGTCGTAACCAAGTTGTGTTAGCCTAAGGTCTGAATTATCTTGTCTTAGGTGAAGCCTATACTCCGCTCTGCTTGTCATCATTCTGTATGGTTCATCTGTGCCCTTGGTAACAAGGTCATCAATTAAAACACCAATGTAGGCATCACTTCTTTTTAATATTAGCGGTTCTTTATTTTTTAAACTTAAGCTTGCATTTATACCTGCCATAAGTCCTTGAGCCGCCGCCTCTTCATAACCACTGGTACCATTTACCTGTCCTGCAAAATAAAGTCCTTTAACCCTTTTATATTCAAGATTTGAATATAGGTCTAGACTGTTAATACAATCATACTCAATAGCATAAGCATCTCGCATAATTTTAACATTCTCTAACCCCTCCATAGTTTTTAAAATTTTCTTCTGCATTCCTACGGGGAAAGATGTAGATAGTCCTTGAACATATGCTTCCTGTGTACTAAGCGCTTCTGGTTCAATAAAAATCTGATGTCTTTTTTTATCTGCAAATCTTTTAACCTTATCTTCAATTGACGGGCAATATCTTGGACCTGTTCCTTTAATGTCTCCCGAGTACATCGGGGCAAGGTGAAGGTTGTTGTTAATTAACTCGTGTGTATTTTCGTTAGTATAGGCAAGATAACAACTCACTTTGTTTTTGTTTTGTTTTTTTGTTAGGAAGCTAAAGGTCTGAATGTTCTCATCGCCTTCTTGAAGCTCTAGCTTTGAGGTATCTATACTATCCATATAAACCCTGTTTGGTGTACCTGTTTTAAAGCGTCTAATTTCAAGCCCCAAATCAACTAAGTTTTGAGTTAGTTCGTTTGCTGCCTTAAACCCGTTTGGTCCAACGTTTTCGGTATACTCTCCCACAATTATTTTACTTTTTAAATATACACCCGTTGCAACTATAACCTTTTTACATTCGTAGTATTCACCCTGAGCTGTTTTAACCCCTATTACCTCTCCGTCTGATTCAACAATCTCGACTGCCTCAGCCTGTCTTAAATAAAGGTTTTTTTGGTTTTCTAAAACCTTTTTCATTTCGGTATGATATTTAATTTTATCTACCTGTGCTCTTAGTGAGTGAACGGCTGGACCTTTTCTAAGGTTAAGCATGCGAAGTTGAATTGTTGTTTTGTCTGCTATTATTCCCATTTGTCCACCAAGTGCATCTATTTCGGTTACTAGGTGTCCTTTGGCTGTTCCACCAATTGATGGGTTACACGCCAAAAAAGCTATAGAGTCTAAACTCATAGCAAGTAAAGCAGTTTTTATTCCTGCTCTCGAGCTGGCTAGTGCGGCCTCACAACCTGCGTGCCCTGCACCTATTACAACTGTATCGTAATCTTTAATTTTTTCCATTTTCTAACTAATAAATTCAGAGGGTTTATTTTTTGCCTCTTCATTTTCTCCTTCACTCATAGTTGATAGTTTTCCATTATTTACCAAGACAAAACTTGCTAAAAATTGCGTCAATGATTTCTTCCGTGCTGGTTTCTCCTGTAATTTCACCAAGGGTCTTCCACGCCTGCTGAATGTCAAGCGCAACTAGATCTAGACTCATAGCATTATCTATACTCAAAAGAGCTTGTCCTATGCTTTCTAGGGCGCTCTTAAGCGCTAGCTCATGCCTTTTGTTTGTAATTAATATACTGCTTTTAATAATACTCTCATCAATAACCTTATTGTAAACTTTTTCTTTAAGCTCGTTAACGCCTTTTTTTGTAAGCGCACTCAATTTGTGAATCTCTTCACCCTCTAAGTCTATTTTATTTTCAACATCTATTTTGTTTTGAACAATGATGTGTTTTTTGTTTTTTACAAGTTCTAGGTTTTCTTTATCTAGTGTGGTTAGTTTTTGTGAGCCGTCTAAAACAATCAGAACAACGTCTGCATAATCTAGTGTCCTTTTTGCTCTTTCAATACCAAGTTTTTCAATCTTGTTGGCAGACTCTCTTATTCCCGCCGTATCAATTAAGTTTATTTTAATTCCCTTAAAACTGTAACTCTCTTCTAGGGTGTCTCTTGTTGTTCCTGCAATTTCTGTTACTATTGCTCTATCGTAATTTAAAAGTGCATTCATAAGTGAACTTTTTCCTACATTTGGTCTACCTAAAATTGCAACGTTAATTCCGTTTTTTATAATTTTACCTGTACTGGTCGTTTTTAAAAGCTCTTCTATTTGCTCTTTTGTTTTAATTAAATGGTTTTTAAACCCTTCCATTGTTTTATAGTCTATGTCGTGTTCGGGGTAATCTATGGCAACTTCCATTTGAGCCAAATTAATTGTTAGATTTTTTTGCATTTCAACAACGCTTTTGTAAAGCTCTCCGTTTAGTAAGTTATAACCTGCTCGAACTTCTGCCTCACTGTTTGCATTAATCATATCAATAACACCCTCAGCACTCTCTAGGCTAAGTTTTCCATTTAAAAAAGCTCTTCTAGTAAACTCGCCGTCTTCTGCTAGGGTTGCACCATTCTCTATAAGTTCATTTAGTATACCGCTCACTATAACCATTCCACCGTGACACTGAAGCTCTACAAGGTCTTCACCCGTGTAAGAATTTGGGTTTTTAAAATATACCAAAAGTCCCCGCTCGGTAAATGCATTTGTTTTAATTTTTACAAGATGCATAAAGCGTGGTTTAATTTGGTTTTTGTTTTTATTTATTAGTTTTAACGCAATGCTTAGAGCGTTTTGTCCGCTTAGGCGAACTATGCCTATTCCACCAACTCCAATAGGTGTTGATATTGCTGCAATTGTTCTTTCTTTCATATTATTCCCTTTTTATTATTCTACATCATTATAGCACAAATAAAACTTATGTTAAAAATTTTTTGGACACAAAAAAAACAAGCCGTAGCCTGTTTTTTTTATTGTTTTTTTGTTTAACTATTCTGCTATTTCTTGTTTTTTTACTTTAGGTTCAATTACTAAGTAACGTCTTGGCTCTTCACCTTTAGAGAAAGTTGTAACATCCTCGTCTTGAAGAGCTGTATGAATAATAAGTCTCTCATATGCATTCATAGGCTCAAGGCGTTGATAACGACCTGTTCTAATTACCTTTTTAGCAATTCTGCCAGCTAAGCTTATAAGTGCTTGTTTTCTTTTTTCTTTATAGTTTTCAACATCTACAATAATTCTTGTTCTGTCTGGTTTTTCTACCGTTCTAAGCTCTACAACATTAGCTAAATATTGAATTGAGCTAAGTCCTTCGCCCCTGTAACCAATTAGCATTCCTGCATTTTCGCCACTCATTTCAATTAAAGTGTTTTCTTCTTGTTTTGTTACTGACACGTCAAGGTCCAGTCCTAGTTTTTTAGCTAGCTCTTTTACAAACTCTACTGATTCCCTGCGCTCGGTTATTTGTTTTTTAGACTTTTTCTTTACTGTCTTTTTAGCTGGTTTTTCTTCTGTTTTGGTTTCTTTTTTTGCTTTTTTGACTTTTTGCTCGGCTTTTTTAACCTCTGGAACAATTTCTTCTTCTTCGGTTATAATCAGAATTTTAGCTTTACTAAAAATTCCACCTTCTGCCAAAATTTTAATATCTACATCTTCTTGTTTAATATCAAGTTCTTTTAGTCCCTTAATTATTGCCTCTTGTACATTTCTTGCTGAATATTCATATTGTTTCATATCTTTCTCCTAATTATCTACTGTACTCTGGTTTTAGTGGATCTTTGTTATCTTTTCTACTAATAATTGAATAACTAATTGCTGAAATTACTGTAGTCATAATAGAGTTCATTACAATGTATAATGCAAAAGCTGCACTATATTGAAGTGTAAAGAAAATCATTAAAACGGGAAGTAAATATAACATAAACTGTGTGTTTATTTGTGGCATCGCTTCTTCGCCATCTTTTTTTGGTTTTTCTTCTTCTGGTTTTTTCTTTTTTGTAAAACTTGTCATAACTTTTTGAGAAATGAAAGAAACCACACCTGCAAGTAATATTAAAATATATAAGCCGTTCCAGCCATCATATTCTATTTGTAATGCTCCCACAACTTCTTGATACTCTGCCTCTGTTGGAAGATCTTCCTCTGCTAGTTTAGATAGGCTCACAAACTTATCATACCCCGGAATAATTGTAGTTCTAGTGTCTGGCATCCAAATGTTATTAACCCATAAGAAATTTTCTTTAATAAGATCATATTCGTCTGATACTGCTTGCTCGGCGCTGCTGATGTCACCAACTAAAAGCTCTGTATCATAAACTGATTTTAATGTGTTAAATTCTTCTGCAATTTTAAACTCACTAATGTCCCTTAGTGCTGTAAACAAACTAATAAAAATAACTAGTGTTAGGGCAAGGTTTAAAATCATTCCAAAACAACTTCCCATAACATTATAGTTTTCTTTTTTGTAAAGTTCCATTGTTTTTTGATTTAATTTTTCTTTGTTGTTTTCGTATTTTTTATTAATCTTGTCTAGTTGCGGTTTTAAAATTGCTTGTTTTTCTGTATTATTTTTTGTAATTTTACGTTGCATGTAGTCTAGTGGGCTTAAAACTATTTTAAGTATAATTGAAAATACTACAATAGCTAGTCCAAAGTTTCCTACAAAATCTACAACATAACCAATTAAGTTTTGCCAAAACCCTGAAGGCAAATTAGCAAGTAATAAACTGTTTATAATGTCCATTTAGTATTATCTCCTTTAATGTTATCTGGTACCGGATCAAAACCACCTTTTGCTCGGTGATTACACCTTAAAACTCTTTTTGTCGATAAAAAAGTCCCCTTAATTGGACCAAATCTTTTTACTGCCATCAGCCCATATGTTGAGCATGTTGGTGTATAAATACAAGATTTTGGAAGAATTGGGGAGATAAAAATCTTATAAAAATAAATTAGTCCTAAAAATAATATTTTAACCGGATAAAGTATTATCTTAATAAACTTTTCAATCATTGTTTTCGCCTTTTATTAAACGTGTTTTTTCTAAGCAGTACTTCATTGATTTAATAACTTCTAAATAAGTCATCTCTTCAATTCCTTTTCTTGCTACAAAAACGTAATTATATTTTTTATCTACACCATGGTGCAATTCTCTAAAGGCTTCTCGAAGTCTTCTTTTAACTTTATTCCTTACAACTGCATTTCCAATTTTTTTACTAACCGAAAAACCAACTTTGTAGTCTTTTAGTTTTGTGGGAATATAGTTTAGAATTAAAGTTTTGTTTGAAAAACTTCTACCTTTTTTAAAAATATAACCAAACTCTTTTCGTTTTTTTAAACGATGTTTTTTTTCTAACATATTAAACCTCTTTTAAGGTTAGGCAGTTAAATTTTTTCTGCCTCTTCTTCTACGTCTTGATAGTAATTTTCTACCGTTTGCTGTTTGCATTCTTTTTCTAAAGCCATGCACTTTTTTTCTGTGACGTTTTTTAGGCTGGAATGTTCTTTTCATATCGTTAAAGCTCCTTTTTAAAATTTCTTACTATAAAATATATCTGGGTTAAGCTAATTTATATTTTTGCGTACCCCCAATTATAGTTAACTAAGTGCAAAAAGTCAAGTGTAAAAAAGATTTTTTTTATTAAAAAAAGCAGCTACTACACTGCTCTTTATTTAATAAAGTTGTTTTAGAGGTAAAATTAGGAATAAGTATTCCTCTCCTTCATTTGGCTTAATAACACAAGGATTAATGCTTGTTGTTAAATTAAGCTTTAAAAATTCATCACTTGTAACACGCAAACACTCTTTAAAAAATCTTGCATCAAAGCTAATTGTCAAATCTTGTCCATCAAGCGCTATTGTAATGTTTTCTTCAACATTACCAATTTCGCTTTTAGCCTCAAGTGTTAAAACATTATCTTTAACATTAAATTTAACACTGTTGTCACTGCTTACTCTTGCTAAAATACTTGCTCTTTCTAGTGCTTCTTCAATTTGAAGCCTATTTACTGTTACTACTGTTGAAAACTCTGTTGGAATAATTTGTTTATAGTTTATAAAGTCTCCATCAAGTAGTCTTGTAATAATTTTTGTACTGTCTTGTTCTAGCATTAAATAATTCTTTTGTAAATAAACTCTTGCTATGCTGTCTTCATCGGTTAATAATTTACTCATTTCATTAAGGCTTCTGCCTGGAACAATAATACTTGTTTTTGCCGTTGTATGTTTAATTGGTTTTATGGCAAGTGCCAGTCTATAACCATCAAGAGCTACTGAAGTTAATTTATTTTCGTTAATTTCAAATAAACACCCTTTTAGTACAGGTCTAGTATCTTCAAGACTTACACTAAAAATTGTTTTATGTATAATGTCTTTAAGTTCTCTTTGTTCAATTTCAAAAAACTCGCCATTATCAATTTTTTGAATGGTAGGAAACTCCATTACATTCAAACACTGAATAAAAACTTCACTATCAGTGTATTTTATTTTAAGTTGGTTTCTCTCATTTAGGCTAAGCTCTATTTGCTCTCCAGTAAGTCTTCTAACATATTCGTTAAAAAATTTACCTGGTACAACTGTTTCGCCTTCAATTTTAACATCAGCTATAATTTTTTTCTCGATAGCAAGCTCACCATCTGTTGCTACAAGCGTTAGAGTGTTATCTTCTGCTGTTATTTTAATCCCTTCTAAAATTGGATTAGTTGTTTTGTTACTAGCGGCTTTTATAACCTTTAAAATAGCTTCACTTAAATCTAATCCTTGACAAAAAACTTTCATTTTTAACCCATCCTTTTTGTAATAATATTTTTTATTTAAATAATAATAATAATAATAAAGGCTGTACAATTGTTAACAACTTATTTTTTTTACAACCAGTTGTTATAATTAGCCCATTTTTAAAACTTTTTATACCACATATAGTTTAACACATTGTTGAGAAACCTGTGTACAAGTTTTGTAAGTTATGCACAAACTCACAAAACTACTTTTTTAGCACCATATTTTTGATATCTTCAACGGCAATTTTCAATCTGTTATCGGTCTTAATTTTCTCGCCAATTTTATCTCTTGAATGAATAATTGTTGTGTGATCTCTTCCGTTAAATATTTTTCCTATTGAGGCAAGTGGTAAATCAAGTAGTTCAGTAATTATAAAAACAGCAACTTGACGTGGTTCAACAATTTCTTTTTTCTTACTCTTACCTATAACATCTTCTCTTGTTACATTAAAATATCTACAAACTTTTTCTAAAATGTTTTCTGGGGTAACGGCTTGACGCTCTGTTTCAAAAATTTCTTTTAAAGATTCTCTCGCCTCAACCATAGTTGCGGTTTGTTTACCCATAAGGTTTGCATAGAAGTAAGTTTTTTGAAGAGCTCCTTCAATTTCTCTAATATTTGTGTTTAGTGTTTCAGCAAGGAATGTGAAAACATCCTCTTCAACACTATATCGTTCTTCCTGAGCTTTTTTCTTTAAAATAGCAAGACGGGTTTCAAAATCTGGTTTTTGAATATCTTGAATTAAACCCATAGCAAATCGGCTTTTTAAACGGTCACTTAGCGTTGCTATATCTCTTGGATGTCTATCACTGGCAATTATCACCTGTTTATTATTTTGATACAAATCATTAAAGGTGTGAAAGAATTGCTCCTGAGTTTCAATTTTGTTTGTAATAAACTGAATATCATCAATCATTAAAACATCAAGGTTTCTATATTTATCTCTAAAAGTTACTAAACTTTTTTCTTTTTTATTACTTAGTGTATCAATGTAGTCGTTAGTAAACTGTTCACAAGTAACATATAAAACCTTTAAGTTTGGCTGAGCGTGTTTTAAGTGGTTGCCAATTGCATGAAGCAAATGTGTTTTTCCAAGACCAACACCACCATAAACAAATAGTGGGTTAAATTTACTACTAGGATTTTCGCTAACAGATTTTGATGCAGCATAAACAAATTGGTTTGAATTACCAACAACAAAACTATCAAAAGTATATTTTTTATTAAAATTACAAAGAGGTTTATAAAAAGGTGTCTCTTCTATAATGGTTGACTCTTGTTTTTTTTCTAAATATTCTTTTTTCTCATCCGGATTTAATATTTCAAAACCGTTAAGCCCATCAAAAACATCTCTTATTGCTAGGGTTAAACTATTTGCATGGTTTCTCAGGCATTGGTTTTTTGCTGTTTGACTGCTTGCAACCAAAATAAGTAAATCATCCTTAGTAGTAAGTGGTTCAAGGGTTTTAATCCACAAATCAAAACTAACAGCTGTTACTTCTTTTTCTAAAACATTTAAAATTTTATTCCACTTTTCTTTCTCGTATTGCATTATTTTATCCCTTAATTTATTAATATATAGTTATTTTTATTTTACTAAAAACACCTCAATTTGTCAATCGTTGTGGATAAATAATATCATATTAGCCACATAAAACAAACTAAATTTTTGTTTACTAATAGTTTACAGTTTTTTTTGTTTTTGATATACTAATTTAGTACAAGAAAAGGCAATAAATAATGAAAATTAAAAACATACAACTTATTAATTTTAGAAACTATAAAAATCAAAGTGTTGATTTAGATAATGGCATCAATGTTCTTGTGGGTAAAAACGCACAAGGCAAAACCAACTTGGTTGAAGCCATATATTTTTCTTGCATAGGAAAAAGTCCAAGAACAAAAAAAGAAAACGACCTTATCAATTTTGATAATGAGAGTGCTAAAATAAAAATAACGCTTGAAAAAAAAGAAGGAATTAAAACCATTGAGGTTTTCTTAAATAAAAAAAGTAAAAAAACCATTAAAATTAATGGAGTTAATATTTTAAAAATTGCAGACCTTATTGGAACACTTAATTGTGTGTTTTTTTCTCCGGATGAGTTAAAATTGATTAAAGACACGCCTCAAGATAGGCGAAGATTTATGGATATTGACCTAAGTCAGCTTAGTAAAAATTATTTTTATTTAATAAACAAATACAATAAAATTCTAGCACAACGAAACAGACTACTAAAAGACACTAGAGAATTTGGAACACTAAAACAAACAATAAGTATTTGGGACGCCCAACTTGCGGAAGTTGGCAGTAAAATTATTATTAGAAGAATACGTTTTTTAAATGCTTTAAAAGTTCATGCCGAGAAAGTGCACCTAGAGCTTACCGATAGTAAAGAGGTTTTAAAAATTGGCTATGAGGGTTACTCTGGTAAAACAGAAAAAGAACTTGCAGAAAAACTTTTAAAAAAATATAACGAAACCATAGTTAAAGATTTTAAGCTTGGCTTTACAAGCATAGGACCACATAGAGACGACATTAAAATTATGGCTAACGATATAGACCTAAAAACCTACGGATCACAAGGTCAACAAAGAACGGCAGCACTTAGCCTAAAACTAGCAGAGCTTGAAATTTTTGCAAACGAGCGAGGAGAATATCCAATTTTACTACTTGACGATGTTCTTAGTGAGCTTGATGAGAGTAGAAAAAACAAACTGCTACAAAAAACAAAAAACATTCAAACAATAATTACCACCACTAGTTTTAATAACAAAATAAAAGCCAATATATTAAAAGTAAATAATGGAGTTGTGACAAAATAATGGAAATATTAAAAATAAATACAAGCGATAAATACAACCAACAATACGTTAAAATAAATAAAGAAATTTATAGCTTAAAAGAGGCTATAGAAATTTTCCCCGAGATTAAAGACGAAATTGAAGAAATTGTTAGGAAAAAATTAGAGGGAAAAACAATAAAACCTTTTAAATATCCATTTTCTTTTATTATGAAGATTAGAATAGAAGATAAGATAGATGAAATTATTGAAAATATAAATTTAAAAAAATCAACAAATGCTTATCAAAATATGGAAGTAGCAAACAAGGTAATGTTTTATTTGTTTGAAAACACAACACTCAACATGCGCGCTTTAGAGGATAGAATTTTAAGTCTTCAAAAATTTAAAGAAGATATAAATAAAAACAACAAAAGCCTTGATAAAAAATATAATAAGAATGTTTACAATAAAGATAAAGAATATAAAAAAACAATTAGAGGATTAAAAAAACTAGAAAAAAGAGCAAAACAACAAAAACAAAAAGTTTTATATAATGCGCTAAATAGAGGAAAAATAACAAACCTAGAAGAGGTTGAGGCGTTTGTTTATTTACTTAATAAGCTAAACATTAAAGCCTACAAAATGTCAACACGCGAAAATGGCAAAAACTATTACGCCGCTATTGTTCCTATAAAAAACAAACAAAAACAACACTCTCAGTACTATATTTATGATTTGTCTAGTAATAGACAACATATAAGTCACCCATGGGAAGATGATATAAAAACCTTAAAAGAAAATAAACTTATATTCAGGGCTAGTGGTTTTAATGAGTTTATTAAAAATAAAGAAGAGTTAAAGGTTTTGAGTTTTGAAAATAACAACAAAAGCATTTTAGAGATTGATGAAGAGTTTAAAAAAATTAAAAGAAAGTTAAGTAAAGAGTCAATAGATATTTATTATGTTATAAAAAAAGAGGATAAATAATGACCAAAGAAGAAAGATTGAAAATATATGATGAGGCTACAAAAAAATGGGGATGGCCCGCGCAAGTAGACCAAGCCATTGAAGAGATGGCGGAACTTATTGTTGCACTTAATAAATATAAGCGACATGAGTTTTGTAATGAAGACATGGACAAAGAAAAGGTTTATGATAATTTATATGTAGAGCTTGCGGACGTCAGCATTTGCCTAGAACAATTAACTAATTTTTTTGGGCAGGAAAACGTAAATAACAAAATTAAAAGCCAACTTATTAAGTTTCAAGCACAAATAAAACGCAAAAAATAAAAATGGTTATTGTAATTGTTTTTAAAAAATGATATAATTATCTAACCAATAGTTAGAGGTGAGAATATGAATGCTTTATATAAAAAGACAATAGATACTGTTTATTTTGTTTCAAAAGACAGAGGCGAAGAATATAATAAGTTTTTAAAAGAGGCAAAAAGAATAAAAAACAACCCTCTTAATAAAATTTTTTCTGGGCGTTTTGAACAAAGAACAGAAAAACTAGCAGAAAACTTTTGGGAGTGGTATTCTAACGATGAAATGAACAAGCTTAACACGGTTTTAAATGCACTAGAAGCGGAAAACCAAGAGTACGATAAAATTTTAGAAGGAAACAAAGAGCTTATAATTGCGGGAAAAGAAAACGCAAAAGAATATAAAGAGGTTCAAAAAGCGCTAAAAGCAAACCTTTTAACTAGAGGCGAAAGCATCGAAAAACTAAGAGAAATAAGAAAGACAAGTAAATATGTATCAAGCAAGACGAATAAAATTGCTCAAAAAACCCAAAAGTTTGCACTAGGAAAGGCAAACATAAATCATTTAGACGAACAATCTAGATTAAGTATTAAGAAAAAATATATGAACTCAGTAGAAGAATATGGTTATGGAATTGTTAACATTGTTGGCGATTCAATTTCTCAAATTGAAGAATATAAAAACATAAATAATTCACTTGGTTTACATTTTTCAAAAAGAAGTCCTTTCTCAACAAAGGTTGCAAAGGTAGAAAAGCTATCAAAAGAAATTGCTGAAAAATTTAACTATATGAGACTAGGTGACCTATCAGGAAAACCAAAAGACAGAGAAATTTTGTTTGAAAACCATAAAATATTAAGAGAAGTGCCAGAATACTTAAAACCATTACTAAAAGAAGAACAACAAGAAAAAATTCAAAAAATGGCAGATAAAGCAAAAGAGCTAAACCCTATGCCAAAAATAAAAGATCTTGGCGAAAGACTAGCAGAAGTGACAAGCGCAAAACTTAAAAACATAAAAACAGCTGCTGCGGAACGTTTTTCACAACAAATAATGTAAAAATAAAATAATAAAAAAGAGAGCAGTTTATATAGATTGCTTTTTTTTATTAAACATTGACAAATTTTTTTAATTTTGATATAATAAAAGTACTAGTAAATTAAGAGGGTTTTTATGAGCCAAAGAGTAAAAGATTACTTTAATTTTATCAGATACATTAAAAAACTAGATAAAGAAGAATTAAAAGAAAATCTTTATATTATTGAAGATAAGATTAGTATTTTAGAGCTTGATAAGCTCGTACTTTTGGAAACCAATAAAGACGATTTTGAATTAAAATATATTAATAAAGAATTAAAAAAATTAAAAATAAAAGAAAAAATGATAGAAAGAAACCTTTTAACAGAAAGGACAACAACAAATAAGGACTCAAAACAAGAGGCAAAACAAGAGGCAAAAAAAGCATTAACTCCTGAGCCAACAGTAAGGGTAAGTGCAGAACTAATAATGTAAAACACCTAGTTTTAGGTGTTTTACATTATTGTCATAATTAACACTTAAAAATATATTGAAACTAATCTAAACCTATGTAAATTATATAGTGAAAACAAAGAAACCAAAAACAGACACCATTCTGTTTTTTTTATTGCAAATTAAAAATGAGGCTGTAAATGGCTTTAATTTAGCCAAGTTAAGAAATTTAGCATAAAATATACACAAAAAACCCTTAAAAGCAAGGTAGAGGCAAAATAAAGCCTTAAAACACGTTTTTATTAAAACAAATACTTTTAAAACCTTGTTTGTTGTGATATAATTAGTATGAGAAAATAAAAAGGTAAAAACACAGGTTTTTTACTTTTTACTTTTTACTTTTTTTGTAGGAGAAACTAAAATAATGCAAGAAGAAAACGAACTAATTAAATCAACCCATTACAACGAGGAAGATATTAAGGTTTTAGAGGGTCTTGACCCTGTAAGAAAAAGACCAGGTATGTACATTGGCTCAACCGATGAGCGTGGACTACATCACCTTGTTATAGAAGTTGTTGATAACTCTATTGACGAAGCTTTAGCAGGTTTTTGTGACACTATTTTGGTAACCTTAAACGAGGATGGAAGCTGTACTGTTGAAGATAATGGTAGAGGTATTCCAACAGGTCTACACAAAACCGAAAATAAGTCAGCTGTTGAGGTTGTTTTAACAAAACTTCACGCTGGTGGTAAATTTGGTGGAGAGGGCTACAAAATCAGTGGTGGGCTTCACGGTGTTGGACTTAGCGTTGTTAATGCGCTTTCCTCAAAACTTGAAGTAACCGTTGAACAAAACGGTAACATATATAATCAAAAATATGATACAGGAAACCCAATGACAGAACTTGAAGTTATGGGCAAAACCAATAAATCAGGCACAAAGATTACCTTTATGCCCGATGCTGGAATTTTTGAAACCGTTGAGTTTAATTATGACACGCTAAAAGCAAGGTTTAGAGAAATAGCTTTTTTAAACAGAAGCATAAAGATTTCTATTGAAGACAAAAGAAAAGATAAAGAGAAAAAAGATGAATTTAAATTTGATGGCGGAATTGTTGAGTTTATAGACTTTTTAAACAAAAATAAAGAACAACTTTTTGAAGAAACCATTTATATAAACAAAATTAATAAAGAAAACCAAGTAGAAATTGCTATTCAATATAACGATGGCTACTCTGAGAACATTCAAGCATATGCTAACAACATAAATACTCACGAAGGTGGAACACACCTTGTTGGTTTCAGAAATAGTTTAACCAGAATTGTTAATAACTATGGTCAAAAACAAAAGGTTTTAAAACCTGATGAAAAACTAAGTGGTGATGATGTTAGAGAAGGCATTACTGCAATAGTTAGTGTAAAATTAATGGAACCTCAGTTTGAGGGACAAACAAAAACTAAACTTGGAAACTCTGAGATGAGAAGCATTGTAGATAAAGCAATGGTAGAAGGGTTTGGAGCATTTTTAGAGGAAAATCCAAAGCTTGCAAAAAACTTAGTATTAAAATGTATTAGTGCCCAGCGTGCTAGAGAAGCAGCTAGAAAAGCAAGAGACTTAACAAGAAGAAAAGGTGCACTAGAAAATACAACACTTCCTGGAAAACTTGCAGATTGCTCGGAAAAAGACCCTAAGTTTTGTGAAATTTACTTAGTAGAGGGCGATAGTGCGGGCGGCACAGCAAAACAAGGAAGAGATAGACGATTCCAAGCAATTTTGCCCCTTCGTGGTAAAATTTTAAATGTAGAAAAAGCAAGACTTGGAAGAATTTTAGCAAACAACGAAATTAAAGCTATGATCACAGCTTTTGGTACAGGCATTTTAGAAGAATTTAACGAAGAAAAATTAAGATACGATAAAATTATTTGTATGACGGATGCCGATGTTGATGGCTCGCATATTAGAATTTTAATGCTTACATTCCTGTTTAGGTTTATGAGACCATTAATTGAAAACGGGCATGTTTACATCGCCCAACCTCCACTTTACAAAGTAGCTAAAGGAAAAAAAGTAGACTATTTATATTCAGACGAAGAATTAGAAAGACACCTAGAACTAACAGGAAAAAAAGGTGTTTCTATTCAGCGCTATAAAGGTCTTGGTGAAATGAATGCCGACCAACTATGGGAAACAACTATGAACCCAGAAAAAAGAACCTTAATTCAAATTACTATGGAAGATGTGGTTGAGGCTGATGATATATTTACAACCTTAATGGGAGAAAGCCCAGAACTTAGACGTGAGTTTATTAAAAACAACGCAAACCTTGTTAAAGAACTAGATGTGTAGGAGAAAACGATGAAGAAAAAAGACTACAGCCAAGAACTTGAAACCTTGGTAGATAACACAAAAATAATAAAACTGGAAGTAAAGGATGAAATGAGTAAATCGTTTATGGCTTATGCTATGGCGGTTAATGTTTCTCGTGCTATTCCAGATGTTAGAGACGGATTAAAACCTGTTCACAGAAGAATTTTATACACCATGGGTGAAATGGGAGTTTACAATGATAAACCCTATAGAAAATGTGCGCGTATTACAGGTGACGTTATGGGTAAGTATCACCCACATGGTGATGGTGCTATTTATGACGCCCTAGTAAGGCTAGCTCAAGACTTTTCAATTAATACTCCACTAGTTGACGGACACGGCAATTTTGGTAGTGTAGATGGCGACCCAGCAGCGGCAAGTCGTTATACAGAAGCAAGGCTTAGCAAAATTAGTAGTGAGCTACTAAAAGACATAAATAAAAACACTGTTGACTTTTACCCAAATTATGATGAAACAGAAGAACAACCAAGAGTATTACCTGCAAACTTCCCTAACCTACTTGTTAACGGTGCAGACGGTATTGCAGTTGGTATGGCAACAAACATTCCACCACACAACTTAAAAGAAGTTTGTGATGGCGTTATTGCACTTATTGATAATCCAGAAATTGACGTAGAAGAATTAATTCAAATAATTCCAGCACCTGACTACCCTACAAGTGGTTTAATTATGGGAACAAGTGCAGTAAAAAACGCTTACAGAACAGGACGTGGCGGAGTTGTAATTCGCGCAAGGTGCGAAATTGAAGAGTTTAACAATGGTTCAAGAAATAGAATTATTGTTAGCGAACTTCCCTACCAGGTTAATAAATCAAAACTAATAATATCTATGGCCGAACTTGTTAGAGACAAGAAAATTGAAGGCATTTCAGATATTAAAGATGAAAGTGACAGAACAGGACTTAGGGTTGTAATTGATATCAAAAGAGATCATAACCCACAGGTTGTTTTAAATTATTTATACAAACACACACAACTTCAAATTAGTAACGGCATAATTTTTTTAGCACTGGTTGATAATCAACCAAAAGTACTAGCTTTAAAAGAAATGTTATATCACTACTTAGAACATCAAAAAGAAGTTGTTACAAGAAAAACAAAATATGACCTTGAGAAGGCAAAAGAAAGAGAACATATTTTAGATGGTTTAATTATTGCGCTTAACGATGTTGACGCGGTTATAAAAACCATTAAAGCAAGTAAAGACAAACAAACAGCAATTCAAAACTTAATTAGTGAATTCAGCTTTTCTATTTTCCAAGCAAATGCTATTTTAGAAATGAGACTTCAAAGACTTACGGGGCTTGAAATTAATAAAATAAAAGAAGAGTTGAAAAGTTTAAAAGAGCAAATTGCAGACCTTAAAGACGTTTTAGAAAATGAGTTTAGAGTATTAAATGTTATTAAAGCTCAACTTGAAGAAATTAAAGAAAAATATGGCGTAGATAGAAAAAGTGAAATCAGCTTAGATTATTCTGACATTAACATTGCTGACCTTATTGAAAAACATGATGTAGTAATCAGCTTAACTCACCTTGGCTATGTAAAACGCCAACCTGTTAGTGAATATCGTTCTCAACGAAGAGGTGGCAGAGGAATTACAGGACATAAAAGCAAAGAAGAAGACTATGTTGAGACTATGTTTGTAACCCACTCACATGATAGTTTATTATTCTTTACCACTACAGGTAGAGTTTATAGAATTAAAGCTTATGAGGTGCCAGAAGCTAGTAGAACAGCAAAGGGACGAGCAATTGTAAACTTACTCCAACTAGACGGTGACGAAAAAGTTAATGCAATTATTCCAATTAAAGAAGATGTTGACGGTGCGTTAATTATGGCAACAAGAAAAGGTCTTATCAAAAAGACAACCCTTGACCAGTTTGATAGCATTAGAGTAACAGGTAAAATTGCGATTAAGCTTCTTGAAGGCGACGAACTTATTAGCGTTCAAATAGCAAACGAAAAAGACCAAGTATTACTTGGTAGTAATGAGGGCAAATGTATAAGATTCGACGAAAAAGACGTTAGACCAATGGGTAGAGACACGCAAGGTGTTAAGGCTATTAACTTAAATGCCGATGATCATGTTGTTGATATGATAGTACTTGACCCAGAATGCAAGATTTTAACAATTTCTGAGAGGGGTTTTGGAAAACGTAGCAGTATTGATGATTACAGGCTTCAAACAAGAGCGGGTAAAGGTATCAAGGCAGGTGTGTTTGACAAAAAAACTGGAAGACTTGTAAGTCTGAAACAATTAAAAGCTACAGATGATATTATGATAATTTCTGAAAATGGAATTATTATTAGAACACCAGCAGAAAGTGTTAGCCTAATAGGCAGAGACACAAAAGGTGTTAAAATTATGAAGCTTGATGAGGGTGACAGAGTTGTTAGTGTTGCAATTGCAGAAGGTGGTGACGATGAGGAACTACCAGAAGGCGAAGAAGCACAAAATGAAGTTACAGAAAACCAAAACGAAATGGTGGAAACACTAGAAAACAAAGAATAGAACAATAAAAAAACAGGGTTTATCGCTCTGTTTTTTTACGATTGACAAAAGCGGTGATTTTTTATATAATTATAATAGAGGTAGAGTTATGGATAAGAGAAAATATGATATAGACAATGAAGAGGTTTACATAAGTCTTAAAAAATATAAAGAACTATCAAACAGTAGAAATGTTGTTAAGGTGCTTCATCAAGCAGGCATTTCTAGACAGAGGAGTTTTTATTATTATTATTATGATGATGTTGTGGAAGAGTTGAGCCTATATAGAGATAAAAAATACAATGTTAACCCTCACATTAAAAAAATTTTACAAAAGAAAAATGAGAATGATGTTTCATTATCAATTTTTGAATATATGAAATTAAGTGATTATAATAAAATTTATAAAGCACTAGATGAAAAAAATATTAAAGACACAAACTTTTACAAAGATACAGTGGAACATTTTTTAGGAATGCCACAAGAATAAAAAAAACAGAGCTTATTGCTCTGTTTTTTTATAACTTAATTATGCTTGAGGCGAAGCACCTAGTTCTGTTTGAGATTCTTCACATCTGTTAGCTCTTATTTTGTGTAAAAGGTCTGCTGTATCATACCTTTTAGATTTTAAAAAACTAAGTTGTTTTTGTGTTGGAAATTTTCCCGTTTCAAAATCAAAATGAACTTTTGGTTCTTGTGGTTGTTCGTCAACATATCTTATTCTGCACCAACCCTCAAGCTCAAGGGGTCTACCATCTTTTTTTCTGTGAACATATTTGGCTTGTTGTTCGTGCTGGTGATAAGAACAACCAAAAAATTTACCCTCAGGGTTAAGCCAGCCACCTCTAGATGTATTATCAAGCAGGCTTGTTTCATTCCAATCAAGCTCGTGCATAAAATCAACTTCAAAAACTTCGTTTTCGCTTAGTGGAACATTAACTTTTATTGTTCTTTTAGTTTTTTTAGTTTCTCCTATCTCTTTTTCGGCAAAAACCAAACCGTCTTCTATTTTTTTAACATCCCAGTAAGAATAAGCATATTTAATAAATTTCATAATAAATCCTTTTGTTTATTTTATTTAGTATAAGTATAGTTTTTATAAAACTAAAAGTCAACACTAAAAATTAATATTGACTAACAGTTATGCTCCAGGACAAGTACTAGTTTGTGAAGTGGGAGGTGTTTGTTTTTGACTAGCTTCCACTGCTTCATTATTTAATACTAAATTTTTTCCAAGAGTTGCTCTTACTTCACGACAAGTGTTTAAAAGTTTTTCCATGTCATATTTTTCACCCTTTAAAAATCGCAATTGTTTAGCGGTTGGTATTCTTGTATTATGTTTAAAATCAAACATCACATGAATGTTTTTGGTGTAATAATAACTTATTCTCACCCATCCCTCTTGATCTAAAGAAAATTCGCTTTTATTATGAACGTGTTCAGCTTGTTTGTGATGACAGTTATCATCACAACCAAAAAACTCACCACCCGGGCTTAACCAGCCAGTTTTGTAAAACTCATTATTATAAAGAATAGTGTTTGACCAATCTAAATCATGCAAGCTATCTGCTTCAGCACTCTCAGCATCCTCAACATAGTATTCTTGCAACCTATTGTATTCGTCTCTTGCAATACCACCTATTCCTGATTCTGCTACAACTTCTAGCCAGTTATAGTTTATTTTTACAAATTTCATATTGTCTCCCTAGTAATGTTTCATTAAGTATAAAGCACAAAGTATAAATAGTCAATATTAAAAAATAAAGCAGAAGCTATATTTTTATATCTCTAACCAAAAACCCTCTTTGTTAAGTTTTAGTTTTGCAATTTTTAAAAGCTTTTCAAAGTCGCTATCTGTTTTTAAAATACCAAACTTTTTAAGCATTGTAAGTTTTTCTTCAGTGTCTGGTAAAAAGTTTTTAAACGCAAGCGGTAGCTCTTTACTAATCACACTCTCTTTTTCACTTTCTGTAGCTAAAAGATCAACTCCACTTTTTAAAAGAAGCTCTGAACTTTCTTTATTTAAGGTAAACGAATAATTTTTGTTTTCATAGGTTAAAACCCCTAAATTATATTCATTAAAATTAAGTTTTAATTGTTTCATACAAACTCCTTATACATTAAATCTAAATAAAATTACATCGCCATCTTTAACGGTGTAGCTTTTGCCCTCTATTCTTACTTTTCCGGCTTCTTTTGCTTTTAAATAACTACCAAGAGTCATAAGTTCGTCATAATGAACAATTTCTGCTTTTATAAAACCTTTTTCAAAATCGGTATGTATTCTTCCTGCAGCCTGAGGTGCCAAACTTCCTTTTTTTATCGTCCAAGCTCTAACCTCTTGTTCCCCTGCTGTTAAAAAGCTAACAAGACCAAGTAGTTCATAACTTGCAATAATAAGTTGTTCAAGGCCACTTGAATTTATACCAAGCTCTTCTTTAAACATATTCGCCTCTTCAGGGTCAAGCTGAGCTAGTTCCTCTTCAATTCTTGCACTTAGTGCAATTACTTGTGCGCCCTCAGCGCGTGCAAAAGCTACAACTTTTTTAACAAAATCATTATCTTTATAGCTACTTATTTCCGCCTCAGCAATATTGCTGGCATAAATTACAGGTTTATTTGTAATTAAGAAAAAACCTTTAACGACTAGCTTTTCTTCCTTTGTCATTTCAAGTGTTCTAACTGGTTTTTCCTCTTCTAAATGAGCCTTAACTCTAATTAAAAGAGCTTTTTCTACTACTGCCACTTTGTCTTTTGCTTTTGCAAGCTTTTCAACCCTAGCTAGTTTTTTATCAACAGCTTCAAGGTCACTCAAAATAAGCTCTAAGTTTATAACCTCAATATCTCTAACTGGGTCAATGGTGTTTTCTACGTGAATAATTTCACTGTTTTCAAAACATCTAACCACATGAACAATGGCATCTACTTCTCTAATGTGACTCAGGAACTTATTGCCAAGTCCTTCACCCTTACTTGCACCTTTAACAAGTCCTGCAATATCTACAAAATCGATAACTGCCGGAACTTTTTTACGGCTAGTATACATTTCTTCAAGTCTGTCAAGTCTGCTATCTGGAACAGCAACACTGCCTATATTTGGTTCAATAGTACAAAAAGGATAGTTAGCACTTTCTGCTCCTGCCTTCGTTATCGCATTAAAAAGTGTGCTTTTCCCTACATTTGGTAGTCCAACAACCCCTAGTTTCATAAATTACCTTCTTTTAATTTTTTAGTCGATTAAGTATATAATAAAATTAGAATAATATCAAGCGTACAAACTAATAATTACTTACGAGAAATAGTATATATAGTTAAAAGAGATGGGGAGACAATAAATTGAATATAATTAAAGCAATAGTTTTGGGAATAATTCAGGGACTTACCGAGTTTTTGCCTGTTAGTAGCAGTGGGCACCTTGTTTTGTTTGAACAAATTTTTAACATTACAAACGACCAATTACTATTTAACATAATTTTGCATGTAGGTACACTTATTGCTGTACTATATGTATTTAAAAAGCAGGTTGATGAACTTATTAAAAACCCGCTTAGCAAGAAGGCTAAAATGCTTATGTTATCAACAATAATAACGCTGGCACTAGCTTTTGTATTTAAAGATTTTTTAAAAAATGCTTTTAATGGAGGACTACTTGCCTTTAGTTTTTTAGTAACGGCAACCTTTTTACTTTTGGCGGAGTATATTGGCAAAAAACAAACAAAGTATAAAAATTTAAATTACAAAAACACCGCCGTAATGGGTATTTTTCAGGGACTAGCATTAATACCAGGAATAAGTAGAGCAGGCTCAACCATATCAAGTGCAGTTGTGCAAGGCGTGAAACGAGAGCAAGCTGCACAGTTTTCTTTTTTAATGAGTATTCCAATAATTTTAGCCAGCTTAATGTATGAGCTCATAGATATATTTAAAAACAAGCAAACCATTAACCTTGAGGCAATACCGACAACAATTGGATTTTTGTTTGCAGTGGTTTTTGGGGTTATTGCAATTAAAATTATGCTAAGGGTAATTGAGAGGTGCAAATATAGTTACTTTAGTGTTTATTTAATAATGCTTAGTGTGTTCGTACTTTTAAACCAATATGTTTTTATGTGGTTTTAATTGTTTTTAGGTAAATTAATTGCTTGTCCAAGTTTAGTATGATAAACTTTAAAAGTATTTTAATAAAGGATAAAAATTTAATGGACTATAAAGTAAAAATTAGTAAACATTTAAAAATTGAAGGTTTAACACGTGAAGAAATTTATGAACTTTTAACACCTACCGCAAACATAAAAATGGGCGACTATAGCATGCCTTGTTTTTCTCTTGCAAAAGTTATGAGAAAAGCCCCCAAGACAATAGCAGAAGATATTGTAGTAGGTATTAAAAAAACTGAATGGCTTCCAAAAATTGAAGCAGTTAATGGTTATATTAATTTTTATTTAAATAGAGAACTTGTTGCAAATGAAGTACTTGAGAGAGTTTTAATGTATGGTGAAGATTTCGCAAAAAGCAAAGAAGGCAATGGTAAAACAATTTTACTAGACTATTCATCTGTTAATATTGCAAAACAAATGCATATAGGGCACCTATCAACAACAGCCCTTGGTAATGCACTAAAAAATATTTATTCTCATCTTGGCTATAAAACAGTTGGAATAAACTATCTTGGTGATTATGGCTCACAATTTGGCGATATTATTGCCTACCATAAACTATTTGGTTCAAAAGAAGAACTTAAGAATGGTGGAATAGACTACATTCAAAAAGTTTATGGAAAAAGTAAAGAACTAAGAGCGGAAGATGACGATTTTTTACAAAAAAGCAAAGAATGGTTTTTAAAAATTGAAAATAAAGACAAAGAAGCAATAGAGCTTTTTGAAGAGATTAAAGAAATTACATTAAACGATGTTAAACCGTTGTTTAAACTTTTAAAAATGGAATTTGACGAGTGGAAGGGTGAACTTTACTACTCGGATAAAATGGAACCAGTAATAAAAGAACTTAAAGATAAAGGCTTAATGGTAGAAAGTCAGGGTGCTCAAATAGTAAACCTAGAAGCAGATGACCTGGGCGTTGCACTTATTTTAAAAAGCGACGGTAGCACAATTTACACAACTCGTGATTTGGCTGCAGCTATCGATAGATATAACACTCACAAGTTTCATAAGGTTTTATATGTTACTAGTTATGATCAAAACCTACACTTTGCACAGTTTTTTAAAATTTTAGAAAAACTAGGCTATGAGTGGGCAAAGGGTTTAGTGCATGTAAGTTATGGAAGAGTAAGTCTTCCGGATGGGAAACTTAGCAGTAGGCTAGGAGCAAAAGGACTATTAAAAGATGTTTTTAACAACGCTATTAATAAATCTTTAGAAACTATTGAGGCAAAAAATCCCAACCTAAAAAACAAGCAAGAAGTTGCTGAGGCTGTTGGTGTTGGAGCTGTTACTTACGGCGCACTAGCAAACGCTAAAATTAAAGACATTGTATTTAATATGGAAGAAGCACTAAGCTTTGAGGGTGAAACGGCACCATATATGCAATATACTTATGCAAGATGTAGTAGTGTTTTAAGAAAGCACAAAGAAATGTTTAGCCACAACACAACTGATGCTGATTACAGTGCAATTAATAGCGATGAGGCTTTTGAAATTATTAAAACAATTAATAATTTAAACAATACAATTAAAGCATCGGCAGAAAAATATGAACCATCAATTTTAAGTAGAGCGGTTATGAATGTTTGTAAAAACTTTAATAAATTTTATCATGAGTATAAAATTATTGATAGTGACGCAGGTGTTACAAGTGCAAGAATTGCACTAACAAAAGCAACAAGGATTTCAATTGAAGTAGGGCTTAACCTGCTGGGCATTCAAATTGTGGAAGAAATGTAAAACAAAAAACACCTAATTATAGGTGTTTTTATTTTAAGGCTTCAAAAAACCCTTCAAAAAGCCATTAAATTAGCGGGCTTTATAAAAATTTTGTAAAAACGCTTTTACTTTTTTAATAAAAATGTAATAATTATAGTAAGAAGTACACGCACAGAGGAGATTATTATGGATTTATCTTTAAACGAAATTATTTACATTATTTTAGGCTTTTGTTTTTTATTTTATTTAGTTATGTTTATGCTTTTAAAAAAACATCGTAAAAAAGAACAAATTAAAAAGACAGGAATTGAAGAAAAAAACAATGTTCGCTACACTGTTAAAAATCAACCAGTTGTTAAAGTAGACGTTATTACAGGCGAAGAAGAAGTTAATATTACATATGAAAGAGAAGATATTTTACTAAGGCGTAGCTATAAGTATATTGTTGGTGCGACTAACAAAATTAAACCTGGCAAATATATGCTTTTAACAACAGAAGAAGCTATGACGGAGTTCAATATTAGAAGAAATGGCTACGTTAGAAGTTATGATCATAATAGCCATGTTATTTTAGCAGAAGGTGATGATTTAACAGCAATTAATATTGCAATAATTTTACGCTAAAATAAACCCAAACAATAAAAAAGCACAGGTTTAACTTGTGCTTTTTCGTTGTGATTTGTTGACGTGATTAATTTATTAGGTCTTGACTATTTTTTACATTATGTTATAATCAGTATAAATTATAAAGAGGTTGATTATGAAAGTAGGCGCTCAAAGTTATAAATTATTTTATAAAGTTTTTCAAAACGAAATAGAACAGTATTCAAAAGCATTTAGTGGTGTTGATGAATACGTGTTTGAAGCCGTTGATTTTATTATGCAGGAAAAATTAGACCTTGTAAATAGGGTTAAAAGTAAAATTAATCCAGAAATAGAATATTATATTAACAATAAAGAAGATGGAGCAATTATCTTATCGCCTTTAAAAATAGTGTTTTCTAAAGGCGCACACCTAAAGAGCTTTAAAAACTTACCAAACTATAACAAAAAACAAGAGATTGTCTTTGAGTTTAATTATATGGATGAAAATATTCTCCGAGTAGAGCACAATTATAACTATCCAAGAAAATTTAATTTTCAGTTTGCTTCAATTAAACAAATTGATAAAGATAGATTAGTGCAAGAGATGAATTACAATGTTGAGCTAAAAGAATTATACACAAGCTTTATATATGATACATTTAAGTCTAAAAATAACTTAAGATATGGACTTAGTGGTATTAAAAAAAGATACTACGACAATTTCCGTGATAAGCTTTCTAAACCAAAAGAAATTAAGGAAAAAAAGTTTTACAAAAGTAAAGATGATATAGCAGGTTGGATAAACTCTCATATTGATAATTCTGAAAAAGAAGAACAAAAAAGAGAAGAAGAGCGTGCAAAAAGAAAAACAAAAAGAGAGCAGGAAAAAAAGAATGGGAACCAAAAAAACAATAATTTAAACACGGACCCCAATAATTATTATAAGTTATTAAATGTTCCTTATAATGCAACGGTAAAAGAAATAAAAAAAGCATATAGGGAAAAGGTAAACACAACTCACCCTGACAAAAATGAAGAGGAGAGCTCAACAAAAAAAACAATAATTTTAAATAGAGCAATGGAAACCTTAAAAGATCCAATTAAAAGAAAAGATTACAATAGAAAAAAGGGAATTAATGTTGAAGTTGACATGAACGATAGAGGAAGAGACTAATAAAAAAAACACAAGCTGTGCTTGTGGTTTTTTTATTGTAGTTACTTGTTAGTTTTAATTTAGTATTAAGCGACTGCTTTATGTTCAGTCATGTTGGTATGATAGCGTTTGGGCATGTGCCCAAGCATGGCACGAGTGTTTTCCCTCTCCATAATAGCAGCATCTTTGTAATAGTTTTGCCATAGTTTTTGAAAAAAAGCTTCATTACTACTTAAATTAATAGGAGAAAGTTGTTCCTCTGAGGTATAGGTAAAGAATTTGTTTTTAGCCTTACTGTAAACACCCAGAACATTTCTTTTTGTGTCATGAATTATAAAGTTTTCTGTACTAAACCTATTTGCAAAATGGCTAAGTAGCAGGTGCGTAATGTTGTTATCTGGTGAGAATTTTGCATACATAATGCCCTCTTTTGTTTCTTCAAAACGCATGAAGCCAATCATACGATGACGCTCATAAGTCACTTTTTTAAGAAGTTCGTTGTAAGCAATTACACTAGGGTTATTAAGCATAAGCCTTGCCTTTGTTCCAAAAGCAAAAATAAGTTTTAAATACTCAAAAATAACAGTATCTTTATTTTCTTTATTACTACAAAAAACCGTAGCAATTTCGTTAAAAAGATTATTATTTGTTTTTTTAATAATGCCAGCTTTTACTCTGCTTGCCTTCGTGTCATCAGCTTCAACCTCTACAGCATCAGCTTCAAATAGTGAAGTTTGATAAGCGGATTTACTTTTTATGCTTACATTAAACTCGTCTTGCTCGTAGCAGTAGAATATGCTAGTTAAAAATCCTTCAACTGTATTATTATAAATTAATGTTTTCATGTTAATAATAATCTCCTTTTTGGTTTTTCAAACATCGAAACTTGCTGATGTTTATTTTTTATGTCTTGACCTGCTAGTATGTTATATAGTGTTTCAGGGTCTTTATTATAGCCCATAAACTTATGCCCGCAAGTAATAAAGTGTTTTGCTCTTTTTAAAACAATATTCATACGCTTAAGGTCTTCAAAATTTAAGTTTCCAAAGCGTCTTGCCGTAATAATTCTGTAAGCACCTGTTGTGCCAATACCGGGAACTCTTAATAATTCTTCCCTACTTGCCGTGTTAACCTCAACAGGAAAATTTTTTATATTGTTAAGGGCATACATAGCTTTGGGGTCAATTTCTAAACTTAAGTTTTCATCCCTTCCTACAATCTCATAAGACTTGAAACCGTAAAATCGTAGCAACCAGTCTGCTTGATACAATCTATTTTCTCGAACTAGGCTTTCTGGTTTTTCTGGCAGTAGATTGTCTTTATTAACTGGAATATAAGCCGAGAAGTAAACTCGCTTTAATTTAAAGTGGTTATACATGTTCTCAGTCAAAGCTAACAATGTTTTGTCTGTGTCGTCTGTTGCACCTACCACAAATTGAGTGCTTTGACCAGCTGGTATAAGATTGTTTTTAACCATGCTTTTTGAAAACGTAAGCTGATTGTTATTTAGTTTTTTCATATGAAGCAGGTTTTCTTTCAGGTTTTTTTCTGGTGCAAGTAGTTGCAAACTGTCTTCGGTTGGAAGCTCTGCATTAAAGCTCATTCTGTCAGCATACTTTGCCGCCTCGTCAATGGTTTGTTGGCTCGCACCAGGAATTCCTTTTAAGTGTACATATCCTGCAAAGTCATATTCTTCTCTTAGTTTTTTTATTGTTTCAAGCAGTAACCTCATTGTGTATTCAGGATTTTTAACTATTGCACTGCTCAGGAACAGTCCTTCAATATAATTTCTTTTATAAAAATTTATCGTAACTTTACAAAGCTCGTCAGGAGTTAGTGTCGCCCTTTTGTGTGTGTTTTCTCTTTTATTGATGCAATATTTGCAATTGTAAATACAAGCATTACTCATTAAAATTTTAAGAAGACTTATGCACCTACCATCAGCCGTAAAGCTATGGCAAACTCCGGCTTCAACAGTGTTTCCAAGCTTTGTTTTACCACTGCTTCTGCTTGAACCACTAGAGGAACATGAAACATCATATTTGGCACCTTCAGCTAAAAGTTTTAATTTTTCTTCAAGCTCCATAAACCGCTCCTTTTTTCGTTCTTATTTTCAAAGTATATCATTCGAACAAATGTTTGACAAGTGTTTTTAGTACATTTGTTCTAATTTTTATTTAAATAAATAAAAAAGCCAGTAAATACTGGCACTGTAGCACGCAAAAAAATACTAAAAAACAACCTATATTCTCAAAAAAGCATAAAAAAAGAATGGTATATGCCATTCTTTTTGTTTATTAAATCAATTATAGTTGTAAGCCACCCTCTTCAACTAAGTTAGGAAATTTAAGTTTGAAAGAAGCTTCTTTTTCTTTAAAGTTTTTGATATCGGCAAATTCCTGAGTGGCGTCAAGTTCTTCATTTTGTAAATATTTTAAGCTTTCTGAAATTTTAATACTTTTATGGGCAAGATCACTAATTGCATCAAGTTCTTTGCCTGAGGCAGTTCCATGAGGAGAAGTGTAAAGGTCTGAAAACATACAATTTTGAGTAGCCACATAATAAAACACTTTTTTATTAAACTTACTGAGTTGTTTAATCTTTTTCAAAAAACCTTCTTTGGTTTTTTGAAGCTGTGAATTAAATCTATTTATTTCCCTTGCACATGTAAAAGGGCTTGTTCTTTTTTCTTTACTATCAAGGCAATCTATTAAAGTATTTGTATTAAGAGCTAAGGTGTTAAGCTCGTTTTTGGTTTTTTCAATATCATTAAAATATTTTTTTGCAGTACGCTCAAACTTTTTTCTATCTGCTTTAATTTCTGCAACAAATACTTCTTCATAAATTAAAAAAGCTTTATGTGCCTCTTTACCAACACCTTCTACATAGTCAGAAAGTGTCGCCTTAGCGTCTTTTATAACAAAGTTTCGAACATTATCATTAATTTCACGCAGCTCCAGGCTTCTTGGCATTTTATCTGCCACCCAACTAACTCTTTCTTTCATTTCATTAATATATTCTCTCATGTTGCCTTCCATTTTTTAGTTTTGCTATTTCTATTATAACAAAATAATATAAAAAATTCAATAGTGTTTTTACAATAACAAAAAAAAGAGGTAACCCTCTTTTTAGAAAATCAATAAATTATGCATTTATTGTATTGGTGTTTTTAGCTTCAACTATTTTTACTGGCTTAGCATTCTTTAACTCAAACTCTTTGTCAATGGTTCTTGAGGTCGCATTAAAGTCCGTAATAGTTTTACGATCTTCACTATTTGTCGAAAAATCACCGTCCAGCTTTCTTTGGTAAAGTATATTATTTTTTAAATATACGACTTGCAAATCATATACTTTTTTTGCAAAGGCATCAACTCTGTAAGTTCTTAAAAAATTATTCATTAATTTATGGTGTAGTTTTAAGTCTTTATCTACCATCGGTAAAAATTCATTTAAACCATTAATGTTTTGTAAAAAAGAAGTTTTGTTTTCAGAAGAGTCCGGGATATCTTTAAAATCAACAATATTGAAAATTGTTGCTTTTTGTTTTTCTACAAGCTCTTTAATATGTGAGCATTCATTTTTCAAATCTTTTATTCCTTGAAAATAAACACCTTTTTTAATATTACCAGCTAGCCTTTCTTTTTTTAACTCATTAAATTCAGAAGTTAATTCCCCTGCTTGTTTAATTGTAGAAAAATATGCTGGGGTTTTACATGCCTTTTCAACGCCTTTAGATACACTCTCTAAAACATCAAGTTGAGCAGTAATGTTGTGCTCATTTTTTTTACTATAGGCCTTCCAAGCCCCTCTAAACAAAAGTCTAACCTTCTTAACATAGCTTTTTGTATTAATAAGTGGTATATGAACCAAAAATTTTACCTTTTTACTAAAGGGATAAAAAATATCTTCTTTGTTGTTTACTTGTTTTAAAAACTTCATCCCGTGTTTAATATTGTTAAATAATTCATCTCTGTCCCTTGTATCTTTTTTCATATGTATAATACCTCAAAATTAATAATCTATAAAGAGTATATATAAGTTAAACCAAAAAGTCAATACGCTTTTTTTAAGGTTAAAGATTTGTCGAGGGTTTTTATTTGTGTTAATATTAAAATGACTAATAAAAAGGAAGATGAATATGAATGAAGTAAAAATTTTAAGTTTAGAGTTTAATATGCCACTAACCTATGCTGGCAATGTCGTTAAGCTTTTAGACGATGGTGCAACCATACCATTTATTGCAAGATACAGAAAAGAAATGCACGGTAGTATGGATGATCAAAAATTAAGGAGTTTTGGCGACAGGCTTACTTATCTGCGCAGCTTAAATAAGCGCAAACAAGATGTTACAAAATCAATTGAGGGTCAAGAAAAAATGACCCCAGTAATTAAAAAGGCTATTGAAGACGCAAATACTCTAACGGAAGTTGAAGATATTTATAGACCGTTTAAGCAAAAAAGAAAAACAAGAGCTAGTGTTGCGACAGCAAAAGGGCTTGAGCCGCTAGCCATGCTTATTTTAAAACAAGAAGAAGGACTTTTTGATTTAGAAGAGATTGCAAAAGCCTATATAGATGCCGAAAAAGAAGTAAATACGGTAGAAGAAGCTATTAAGGGAGCTAAAGACATTATTGCAGAGACTGTAAGTGATGATGCCGATATTAGAAAACAATTAAGATTATTCTTATTTAAAACCGCTCAACTTGAAACAGTAATTAAGGATTTAGAAAAACAAGGTGCAAAAACCTACGAAATGTATTCTAGCCATAAAGAACAAGTTGAAAAAATGCCAAGTCACAGGGTTCTGGCTATTAATAGAGGCGAAAAAGAAAAACATATTAAGGTAACACTTAAAGTAAATGACGAGAGAGCACTAGAAATTATTAAAGATGACTTTGTTAAAGAGTCAAGACCGTATGTGGATATATTGAATGAAGCTGTTGAAGATAGCTATAGTAGATTGATTTTTCCTAGCTTAGAGCGTGAGATTAGAAACATGCTAACAGATTCGGCTAGTGAGCAATCAATTAAGATGTTTGAAGTTAATCTAAAACCATTACTATTACAACCACCACTAAAAGGTAAAGTAATTTTAGCGCTTGACCCAGGTTACAGAACAGGTTGTAAGGTGGCGGTTATTGATCCTAATGGAACAGTGCTAGATACGGGTGTAATTTACCCTACCCCACCAAGAAGCGATATTGAAGGCAGTCAGGTTACAATTGCAAAGATGCTTAAAAAACATACTGTTGATGTAATTGCAATAGGTAATGGAACAGCAACAAAAGAAACGGAAATTTTTGCAGCTAATCTTATTAAAAGGCTAAAAAGAAAAGTAAGCTATGCCATTGTAAATGAAGCGGGTGCAAGTGTGTACAGCGCAAGCAAACTAGGCGCAGAAGAATTCCCAGAATATGATGTTGCACTAAGAAGTGCAGTCAGTATTGCAAGAAGACTACAAGACCCACTAGCAGAACTTATTAAAATTGATGTACAAAGTATTGGTGTAGGGCAATATCAGCANNATGCCTCAAAAACGCCTTACAGAGGTTTTAAATGGTGTTGTCGAAGATAGTGTTAACAGCGTTGGTGTTGATTTAAATACAGCATCTGCAAGCCTTCTAACACAGGTTTCAGGCTTAAACTCATCAGTTGCAAAAAATATTGTTGCACACAGAGATGAAAATGGTAAATTTGTAAAACGTGCCGAACTTAAAAAGGTTGCAAAATTAGGCGCTAAAGCCTACGAGCAATCGGCAGGGTTCTTACGTATTCCAAGTGGAGCCAATGTTCTTGATAATACTGGCGTTCATCCAGAAAGCTATAAGGCAGTAAAGGCCTTGTTAAAAGAATTTAAATTAACTGAAAAAGATATAGAAACAGAAAACATCAAACACCTTCCAAACTTAATTGAAGACAAAGGTTGGCAAGTTATTGCCGATAAGATTGATATAGGACTACCAACACTAGAAGACATTGTAAGCGAATTATTAAAACCAGGTAGAGATATTCGTGAGAGTCTTCCACCGGTAGAGCTTAAAAGTGACATTTTAGATATCAAAGACTTAAAAGAAGGAATGACAATAAAAGGTACCGTAAGAAATGTAATTGACTTTGGTGCGTTCGTAGATATTGGCGTTCACCAAGATGGTTTGGTTCACATAAGTCAAATTTGTGATCACTTTATTAAACACCCAAGTGAAGAATTAAAAGTTGG
>LGOV01011649.1_pt1 | contig 45165 bp, 45 predicted proteins | sample 469881 | NCBI WGS metagenome assembly LGOV01 (sample SAMN03857199, study PRJNA290197) | marine sediment metagenome | biome: marine cold seep biome; feature: cold seep; material: marine sediment; isolation source: sample #5579, elevator 3A push core 41 containing 12 cm of sediment... ...
TTTCCAATCCAATTTTCTTGTTCTAATCGGATCCGTGGTAAATAATTCACATCATTTAAACCACTTAAAAGTTCTTCCGCATAATCTCGTATTTTTAAAAACCATACATCTTTTTCCATTTGAACAACTTCGCTTCCACAACGGTCACAATGTCCATTTCGAAAATCTTCATTGGCTAATACAACTTTACACCCCTTGCAAAAATTAACATAGGTACGATCTCTAAATGCTAAACCATGCTTAAATAATTGAAGAAATATCCATTGGGTCCATTTATAATATTTCGGATCGGTTGTATCAATTTGTTTATCCCAATCAAATGCATAGCCAATCCGTTTCAATTGCTTTGTAAACACCGCAATGTTTTCATCCGTTACTTCTCTCGGATGTCGTCCAGTTTGTATTGCATAATTTTCTGTTGGCAGGCCAAACGCATCCCAACCAATTGGAAACAAAACATTAAACCCTTCCATTCGTCGTTTTCTTGCAATAACTTCTAGAGAGGTATACGCACGAACATGCCCAACATGAAGACCTACACCAGATGGATAAGGAAACTCAACCAATCCATAAAATTTTTCTTTTTTTGAATTTTCTTCCATTCGAAAAGTTTCATTTTTTTCCCAATACTTTTGCCACTTCTCTTCTATTTGTTTATGATCATATTCTGACATACTTCCTCCATTTTTTTCTTCACTTTATGATAACAACAAAAAAACTCGTACCTTTTAAGGACGAATTTCCACTTGTCTCCTAATACTCGTTATCATTATATTATAAAGAAGCCTTATTATCCTGTCAATCATTAGTATTCTTTTTTAAAAAGTGTTGCACTTATTCTAACTTTTTTTTAATTTACCGATCATTATCGCAAAAATATGATATACTGTATCCCAGAAAAAATAATAAAGGAGTATCTTATGTATCCCTTATTGAAAATTAACAAACGAAAGATATTCGAGAATACAAAGGCAATTACAACGCGTTCCAAACAAAAAAACATTGGGATTACTGCCATTACAAAATGTACTGGCGGTAACTGCGAAATTGCTCAAGCTTTTTTAGATGGTGGCGTCACTGCTCTTGGTGAATCACGTATAAAAAATCTCAAAAAACTTAAAAATTTTACTTGTGAAAAATGGCTAATCCGTATTCCTTCAATCAGTGAAGCCTCTGATACTGTCACCTATTCTGATATTTCCTTAAATAGTGAAATAAAAACAATCCGTGCTTTGAATGTTGCCTCACAATCTCAAGGAACAACACATGGGATTATTTTAATGTTAGATCTTGGTGATCTTCGCGAGGGAATATTTATTGGTGATGGCAAAACAAGCAACCCCTTCATTTCAGAACTTATTCAAACCAATTTAGAAAAGCTTGATCAAGTGATTCAAGAAATACTTGGAATGGATCATATTACGCTTCGTGGTATCGGAACCAATGCGACCTGTGTTGGGGCAACCATTCCTCATCCTGATACCTTTAAAGCATTTTTAGATTTTCAAAAACATCTTGAAAAAAAACATGATCTTTCTTTAGAAATATTATCGGGAGGAAATTCCAGTGCGTGGTATCTCATCGAAAATAATACAATTCCAAGCGAAATCAACAATCTTCGATTAGGAGATGTGATTCTTTTTGGTCGTGAATCCGCTTTTTTTCATTCCTATGATTATTTACATCAAGATGCATTTATTCTCGATGTAGAAATTATTGAAATCGCCGATAAACCAACCTACCCTATTGGCGAAATTGGCCGGAATGCTTTTGGAGATATTCCAATATTTAAAGATAAAGGAATTCGCCATCGTGCGATTTGTGCATTGGGACGACAAGATACCGATCCTGAACATTTGTTTCCAATCACACCTGGTGTGATCATTGAAAGTTTTAGTTCCGATCATCTTATTCTGGATATTACCGATGCTGATGAAAATTATACTATTGGGGATATCATCAGTATGCGTTGCGACTATATGGGTGCTCTTTTTGCAGCAACCTCTGACTATGTAGATAAAATTGTTATTAATGACTAAATTGATATAAAAAAAGGAGAATTATTAATGGAAAAAGAAATGAAAGATTATATCCCATTTGACACACTTGAAGCTTTTATGGTTGATACCCTAAAGGGGATCGGCGTTCCTGAAGATGATGCTAAAATTTGTGCTGATATTTTAATTACCTCTGACAAACGTGGTATTGATTCTCACGGTATTGGTCGATTAAAACCAATCTACTATGATCGTGTAAAAAAAGGAATTCAAAATCCTGTCACTGAATTTGAAATTGTCAAAGAAACCTTTACCACCGCTGTGATTGATGGCCATAATGGTATGGGGCACGTTATTGGTAAAAAAGCAATGCAAATGGCAATTGATAAAGCCAAAGTATATGGGATGGGAATGACTGTTGTTCGTAATTCCACCCATTATGGTTTCGCAGGCTATTATCCTTTAATGGCAATTGAAAACAATATGATTGGTATGACAGGAACGAATGCACGACCTTCTATTGCACCAACATTTGGAGTAGAAAACATGTTAGGAACCAACCCCATTACCGTTGGCGTCCCTAGTGATGAACCCTTTCCTTTTGTTCTTGATTGTGCTACTTCTGTTTCTCAACGTGGTAAAATCGAAGTTTATGATCGTGAAAACAAAGACTTACCCGATGGTTGGGTAATTGATCGTCAAGGAAATAGTCGAACCGATACAAAACAAATTTTAGTCGATTTAGTAAAAGGTGAAGCAGCATTAACACCATTAGGCGGTATCGGCGAAGATACTGGTGGTTACAAAGGCTATGGTTACGCAACCTTTGTTGAAATTTTATCTTCTGCCCTTCAAAGTGGCGCTTTCTTAAAAGGGCTTCTTGGTTTTGATCCAAAAGGAAATCCACAACCTTATCACCTCGGTCATTTCTTTATTGCCATTAATATTGATAACTTTACTGAACCAGATGCCTTTAAAAAAATCACAGGCGATATATTACGCGATCTTAGAAATTCTGATAAAATGCCTGGTCAAGAAAGAATCTATACTGCTGGTGAAAAAGAATATGATGCATGGATTGACCGCAAAGATAAAGGTGCCCCTTTAAACGATGCTTTAATTAAAGATATCTTAGATATAAAAGCAGAACTTGGTTTAGATCAATATCATTTTTCATTCGAAAAATAAATTATTCTTAAAGAACCTCCCTAATCCATATATTTGATCCAACCCCTTAAAGTTAGACAAAGAATCTAATTTTAAGGGATATTTTTATAACAAAATATAGTTTTGATTTTAAATCACGTTTATCTCAGGAATAAATTAATCATTGTTTTTTTCCTATTGACAATCCTTTGTATTCATAGTAATATACTTTTATAGATAAGTTAGCTCCTGCTAACTACCGAGTGAAAGGATGATTACAACAGTAATCAAAGGTAATAATTATGATTCCCGAACAATCCATCCGTCATTGTCCTTGCAAAAAAAACAAAAAGCACGCCTCCTGTTGCTCACGCCAAATACCTTTAGGCATGGTTTCCAAAGGACACGAAGTTTTTGTACATTCAATCAAAGGGAAAGATGATACCAAAAGATTTCTAAAAGGTCTTGGATTCGTAGAAAATGCAAAAGTATGCGTAATCAATCAACATGGTGGCAATCTCATTGTCACTGTAAAAGGAACACGTATTGCTATAAGTCAAGCAATGGTTAATCGTATCTATACGTATTAACTATAAAAGGATGATAGGTTGCCTTTAATAGCCTAAATAACTACCTAAGGAAAATAATGAAAACATTAAAAGATATTAAATCTGGTCAAACTGTTACCGTTGAAAAATTATCTGGTTTTGGACCAGTAAAACGTCGTATTATGGACATGGGAATTACAAAAGGAACAAAAATTTTAGTACGTAAAGTTGCACCATTAGGCGATCCGATTGAAATTAATATTCGCGGATATGAATTATCCATTCGAAAAGCAGAAGCAAGTAATATTTTTGTTAACTAATTTTTTTCATGAACGGTTAGCTTTAACTAACCATCAAAGGAGGTGACGTCATTATGTGGTCTCAAAAAACACAAAATCGCATTCACACAATTGATAAATAACAGAAACTATAGACAAATAGATAAAATAGTACCAACAATTGTTACATCATGGTATATGCATACGGAGAACAGGCAGTAGCCTGTACGAATTGCAAGCCTAACAGATTAACAATTAGTCTGTATGGAAGTTTGTCAACAAACTTAAATAATATTCAATACTATTTTTATTTCTACAGAAATGAGGTTTAAACTGATGATTAACTGGACAATCAATAATTTTTCAACCATTGTAATCACGGGGATTTTTATTATTTTATTTTCCTTAGTGATACGTTACCTTTATAAATCGCGTAAAAAAGGCCAATGTATTGGCTGTAGTTGTTCAAAAAAAGACTGCATCCATTGCAATCTTCCAAAAGAAGAAAAACAAAATGAATTATTCAAAAATATTTTTATAAACTAAAATACCTTGAAATATTGATTTGCTTATGCTATTATGATTCTGAATTAGTCAAAGTATTCCATTAAGGAAAGGTCAATTTTCATGAAAATACAAGAATCAGGTGAAAACTATTTAGAAACAATCTTAATATTAAAAAACAAAGGAATTGATGTGCGTTCAATTGATATTGCCCATGAATTAAATTATTCAAAACCAAGTGTCAGTCGTGCAATGAGGATTCTCAAAAACAATTCTTATCTTACGGTCAATGATCTTGGCTATATTGAACTTACCTCTCTAGGACAAGAAATTGCTTCAAAAATATACGAACGACATACCCTCATTTCAACTTTATTAATTGATTTAGGCGTAAATCCTGACGTTGCTGCACAAGATGCTTGCCGCATTGAACATGTCATCAGCGAGGAATCATTTTCTAAACTTAAAAAATATCTTAAAATAAAATAGTATCCACACCATAACAAGGCAATTTATTTTATCGAATTTTTTACAACAGTATTTTATGTAAAAATCATTCGAAATCAATAAATTGCCTTGATTTATTTTATCACTTTTTAGTCAAAAATCCGCTTAATACGTTTCAGCAAATAATTCAAAATAAGCTTTTGCATGTTGGCATGCTGGGCACAATTCGGGTGCTTCAGAATTTTTATAAATGTAACCACAATTATCGCATTTCCATTTTATGTCACTTGCACGTTTAAATGTACGTCCCAGTTCAATATTTGAAGCCAATTTCAAAAATCGTGTTTCATGAGCTTTTTCTGCTACGCAAACTTCTAACCATGTTTCTGCGATTTCTGGAAAGCCTTCTTTTTTTGCAACTTCTGCAAATTTAGGATACAAGTCATGCCATTCTTCATTTTCCCCTGAAGCCGCATGCAATAAATTATTTTTCGTATCTCCAAGAGCAACGGGATAGGATGCATTAACATCAACAATTACAGCTTCTCCTGTTACATATTCATTACTTGCAATATATTTATAAAATAATTCGCCATGTTCTTTTTCATTTCCTGCTGTTTCAGTAAAAAAGTTACTGATTTGGACATAGCCTTCTTTTTTTGCAACTGAAGCAAAAAATGTATAACGATTTCTTGCTTGCGATTCGCCAGCAAATGATGCCATTAGATTTTTTAATGTTTCTGTACCATTCAATTTCCCCATAGTATTCTCCTTTTACAATGATCTAAACTCTATTTTATTGTATACCCAATTCACCCAAAAACAAACATATAATTGTTATTCATATTCTTATTTATTTATGGTTGGAGTGTCAAAAGTAATNNGATTTACACACAAGATCTTGACTGAAAGCACGTTTTAAAAGCAATATATTGTATGCTAAATGGCGTAATTTGAGTTTTGACACCCTAACCATTTATTGATTTAATAAATTCAATCAATGCTTCCGCTGCAAGATATGGTCCGTCTTGTTCATAACCAGGAATTCCTAATTGGGTGCGTATCATTCCTATTTTGACACCAATTTCATCCATTTTTTCGAATGTTTCCTTTGCGATTTTCTCATGTTCTTCTTTTTTTTGCACCGCACCAAATGGATTTGCAAAATATGTATTCGTCATTCCAACTTCGCCAGTCGTCCCTTTTGCCATACGTTTTCCTTCAGAAAAAACGTCATATGCTTCATCTAAGTTATCAAACAGTTCAATTGATGGAGTAATTTCACTAATTTCCTCATAATTGTTAATATAAAACAAATAATCCACTCGCGTTGACTTTGAAATCTCTTCATACGACATCTGAGGCACAATAACGCGTGCATTAACAATATTTGGATTCATAAATATACTACGATCCATGGTATTATAAGCATATCCTGGTTGCAAATCATCTAATCGTACAAAAGCTCCAATTTCTGTTCCAACAGCCATCAGTTCGCCTTCTTTATTAAAATGAAGTGATCCCATATCATCAATTAATATATCAACATCGCACGCTAAACTTTTGGGTAATTTATTAATCGCTTCGAGTGTTTCAGATTTTCCTGCCCCACTATCTCCAATTAACATAATATTCGCGGATTTTTTACCACCCACTCGAATTTTAGCAAAAGCACCATGTACAGGTAAAGCTTTTTGCTCAATTTGAATAACATTATGAAGCGTTAACATTATTTTTTTCATATATCCAAAATAATCAATCTCAGGCAAATGTGGAATCAAGCCGTAATACACACCCTCTTCTTTTGCAATATATCCGCGTTTTTCATCCTCTTCAAAATGTGATTCATCTAATCCGAAGAAAACAACGGCATCCGGTTTTTGTTTTGTAAATTCTTCAGGTATCGCTAATTCAAATAAATTAAACAATCCTGTTCCGAGTGCTAAATATTCTTTTTGAACATAAACAATTGTTAATAATCGTCCTACTTTTACTGGAATTGCAAACCAGTCATCACACCCTAAATAAAACGTTTGTAAAACGGGCTTATCTTTAATTGGAAATATGCCGACACGTTTACTAGACTGGGTATAAAAAATAACAGGTGGTTCAAAAATCGCCTCCCATACATACGGAACATGATACAATGAATCATTTATACTTTTCACTTCTTGATCAAAAATAAATTTATCTGCAAGAAAAGCCACCTGTGCACCACTTGGAAGTTGCCGATAAATACTCACGCTTTTCCCCGTAACGTTAAAATGAATATTGCGATAAAGATCTAAAATCATCTTTTTAAATGCATCATTATTAGAAGCTAAAGAATGTGCTTTTGAGCGCTTAATATTTTCATCTGGAGAATAATCATCCATTTTTATCATAAAGCGTTGTATACTACGCCAATAATTGTAAATCCCCTCTACAAATCCTAATAATAATGGGAAATACTCAGCATACGTCGACTGAATATTAAAATAGCCCGATTCAATAATTTCTTGAAGCGAATTGATATTTAACAAATAAATAAAATCAATAAATGTTTCATTTTCAAACTCCCCCTTTTCATTTTTAAAGGGTTCAATTGTTTTTACCAAATATGATTTTTTTAGTTCCAATTCTTTAACAAAGGTTTTTACTAATTTTTTAAAAAGTGGTGCTTTGATTAATTGTCCAAAACTTGTAAATTTTAAATCCCCTTTGATTAAAGCTGTTCGTTCCAAATTTGTTTGTTTCATCATTTTTTTCTCCTAATTAATTATTTCACATAATTCTCCAAATCTTGAAATAAGATGTGTTGCCCCAGCAGCTCTTAATTCATCTTCACCTCCGCACCCATATGTCACACCGACTGAATCTATTCCAAGTGTTTTTGCACCTTCAATATCATAAAAACGATCCCCTACCATTAAAACTTTTTCATAATCATGAATCCCCTGACACTTTAAAAAATCCTCAATTATTTCTGCTTTATCACTTCGACTACCATCATTTTGTGTTCCAAAAACGTATCTCTCCGGAATATTTATTGGTAAATGCTTAATTATTTTTTTTGCATTGTCTTCATTCTTTGTTGTCGCAACGCCTAACAAACACTCCATGCTTGCTAAATGGTTCAGTGTTTCTTCTACCTCATCAAATAAATCTACACCATACATAAATTTATTTTTCACGTAGGCTTCGCTATAATAACAATACGCTTTTTGTGCATCCTCATATGTAAACCCAAATACTTCGTGAAATGTATCTAAAATGGGTGGTCCAATCAGTGGACGAATATCTAATATCTCTGGCTCTACATACTCCATTTCCTCAAGAGCATATTCAAGTGAACGACGAATGCTATCCTCAGAATCGATTAATGTTCCATCTAAATCAAATAGTATATATTTATATTTCATTAATTTTCCTTCTCCTTTTCAAAAAATGATTTCTTTATAATATAATAAATTTTATGAATTAATTATATTATAGAACTCTTTAACCAACAAGATAATAAACACGCCAATCACCATATTATTTATTTCCATCCCCCCCCCGCGTTAATAATGATTGTTCCTAGCGAATTCAAGTGTTATACTAAAGATACAAATTTTTAGGAGGAATTATTATGTTTGGATTCTTAATTGTTATTGGTATTATTTTTATTCTTGGTTTATGGTTAATAGTCTCTCGCAATGGTTTTGTGAAAATAAAAAACCAAGTCGAAGAAGCTTTCTCAACAATGGATGTTTATCTTAAGAAACGTTATGACCTTATTCCAAATTTAGTGGAAACTGTTAAAGGTTATGCGACGCATGAATCTGAAACATTTACAAAAGTTACCGCCGCTCGTTCAGCTGCTATGGGTGCAACAAGCATTGATGAAAAAATAGCAAATGAAAACGTCTTATCTGGGACATTAAAAAGCTTATTTGCAGTTGCTGAAGCTTACCCACAATTGCAAGCAAATACAAATTTTTTGGATTTGCAAAAGCAATTGCAACGACTTGAAGATGAAATTGCAAATTCAAGAAAATATTATAACGCAATTGTTCGGACATTTAACACAAAAGTTGAAACCTTTCCAAGCAATCTTGTTGCAAGTATATTTCATTTCATCAAACAACCATTCTTTGAAGTTGGTTCAGCCGATGAACGCGAAAATGTAAAAGTTAAATTTAATTAATTTAAAAATTTGGAGGTATACAACGTGAAAAAAAGATATACGCTATTCCTTCTTGTGTTTCTTTTATTAGGATTTATTTTTCCAGGAAGTGCTTTTGCACAGGAAAAATTTGATATTACCCAATATAATGTTGACATGCAAGTTCAAGAAAACCATGCTTATGACCTGACCGAAAACATATCTGTTGTTTTTAGCGAACCACGTCATGGACTCTATCGGTATATTCCATACCGTGGAAGCTTTTATCGAGAAGTTGATGGAAAACCACTTGAATCAAACTATAATGCACGTGTAACCAATATCAATGTCCAAGATTGGGAATACGATGTTTCGTCTGAAAATAATAGTAAAGTAATTCAAATTGGGTCAGCTGATGAGACTGTGAGTGGTAATCAGACCTATGATATTAGCTACACTTGGGATCCTGGTGATGATGGTATTGCCACAATGGACGACGTTTACTTTAATATTATTCCTCAAAATTGGGATACGAGTATTGCAAATGCTGACTTTACAATTGAAATGCCAAAAGCATTTGACATATCAAAGATTGAATTTATTACTGGCAGCTATGGAAGCACTGATACAAATGCTGTTGATTTCACCGTCAATGGGACAACGATTACTGGCTCATTAAATCGTTCCTTAACAAATAAAGAAGGGGTTACATTAAAAATTAATCTTCCCGAAGGCTACTTCGTAGGCGCCTTTACTGGTGATGATTTTGAGCCCCTGATGTATATTGTGATTGGACTTTCTTTGCTTAGTACCATTTTGATTTGGTTCTTCACGGGTCGCGATAAAAAGCCCGTTGAAACAGTAGAGTTTTTTCCACCTCAAGATTTTACGCCCTCACAAATCGGATGTATTATCAATGGAAATGTTGATTCGCCAGAAGTTTTGTCGCTCCTAATGTACTGGGCAGATAAAGGCTTTATGACGATTGAACAAGTAAACAAAGAAGACTTTATTTTTCATAAAATAAGCAATTTACCGTCAACTGCTCTTGATTTTGAACATACTTTTTTTAATGCTCTATTTAGTGGCAATCGAAAAAAATTCTCAACTGATGATGTTGATGAAGATTTTTATGAAAAAATACAAGCAACAAAAGCTCAAATTAAAGGCTATTTTGATATTCCAAAAAACAAATTGTTTTCGTCAAGCTCAACCATTGGAAAAGGAATCATAACCATGATTATGTTTTTTCCATTACTTGCTTTTGGATTAAATAGTGCTTATAAAATTGGCGAGATTTCAATTTTCGCTTTTGCTTTTGCAGGATTTTTTGCTGCTGCGCCGCTATTTGCAAGCCTTAATATTTTAACATCAGCCTTTTCAAATCGCCAAGGGATTACGAAACGTAAAACCATTGGGAAATATGTTACAGGTAGTTTTTTAACCCTCTTATTTTCAGCAATGCTACTCTTTAGCAGTATTTATCTCATTGAATATATTAGTATCCTTCCTTGTGTTTTTGCAATTGCCGCAACCCTGATCATTGCTTTTTTCCAAGCAATTGCAACCCAACGTACGCCAACCGGATTATTATGGCTTGGTCAAACCCTTGGTTTTAAAAACTTTATTGAAAAAGCAGAAAAAGATCGTATTCAAACACTTGTACTTGAAAACCCTCAATACTTTTTTAATATTTTACCCTATGCATATGTTTTAGGTGTGACCAATAAATGGGCGAAAAATTTTGAATCTCTCGATATTGAACCACCACAATGGTATTATGGCAGAGGATATAATTATAATACCTTCAACACCTTAATGTTTACCTCTGTATTAATGCAAAGCATGAATAACATTTCCTCTTCTATTATCATTCCTCCAAATTCAGGATCTGGCGGCTTTGGTAGCGGTGGATTCTCTGGTGGCGGCGGATTCTCCGGCGGCGGCGGCGGTGGCGGTGGCGGTGGAAGTTGGTAAACTAGTTTTCGCGCTTTTAAAGAAACTTTTTTATATTTAACTAATGTAAAAACTTATCCATCTAACAGATTTATTTGAATTCTAAAATTTATGAAAGTAACGGTACGTTATAATACCGCTGAAACTGTAGACAAACAGATAAAACAGTACTGACAATTAGTTAGCATGGTGTGTACATCAAAGCGAACAGGCGCTAGCCTGTACGAATTAGAAACATACAACAGATTAACAATTGTTGGTACGAGGTTTGTCAACAAACTAACGATATATTATAGCACTGCTTCTTTCATCATTAATTAATACTTACTAATTAAAAACTACTATTACGGTTCGCAACCTACTGCGAGTGAAAGGACACAATGACAATTGAAAAAAAACATTTAGACGACTATTTAAATCGAATTTATTCAAATATGAATCTCTCTTATGAAACAGACGATTTGACACCTCTAAGAGATATGGCATTTGGTGTAATCGCTTTTTTTAGTACAGTTAATATTATTACAACTGATGAACTGAAAACGTACCGAAACACTTTATTTGATTTTTATGAAAAAAAATGCGCCGAATTAAATGCACAAGATTAACCTAGTTTTATTGCTTCCCCCCTTTTATTAAAAAATTCCTAAGGAGCTATCCCAATGACAAAAGACGCATTAATTACAATTTTCAATACCGTTCAAAAGAAATTTGATGATGAAGTTTCTGAAGCCTATTTTTGGGAACGTTTAAAACCCTACGCTAATGTTGATGGATTTATTGATAGTCATAAGTTAGCAATGTTTGCACATAATGAAACATTAGCAACATCAAAAGGCTTTCTTTTCGAAATACTTTGTGAAATACTTGTTAATGAAACTGATAATGAAACCTACTAACTTTAATTGTTAACGCAATTATCTGTTTTTCTTTGTTACCATCTTTTGCTTTTCATAATCGCATATGGATTATAAAATAAATTTGGGAGATGGTACTATGTTAAATACTAAAATTACAAATGATACGCTATTAAAACCTGATTCTATAGAAACTCAAAGAAAAAATTATTTATTCAATAATAAAGTACTTATGACAAATGAAGAAAATAACCGCTATGCTAAACTCATTTCTTTTGCTATCCAATTCCTTCAGTCTCACGATTTATCACAAGATGAAATTTTAAACCTTGTTAATTTAAGATATTCTTCTCAAGATAATATTCGAAAAATTTCAATTCTCATTATCTCGAGCAACAACAAAATTCTCAATGCATTAGAAAAACAATTCTCCTATTTTAATAAGACCTCTTTTTATTCATTCATCCTTTCATCCTCAACAATTAATACAATAAAAAACAATTCAAATCAAGATGAATTATTAAACTATGATTTACTTATCTTAACTTCAATTGATTATCTTGAACTCGAAAACATATTAGTCAATCATAAAAATAAAATTATTGAAGTAACTGTATCTCCGTGTCATCAAACCCTTATAGAACTATCAAGATTACCTCTAAATTCAAGATTTAGCATTATTTATCACACAACTCCTTTTTTGAATTTAATTTTAAATATCCTACAACAAATGAATTTTAATGATACTAATATTTTCTATTATCATGATACAGAATACAACCCTCGTCATCACGATGACAATAACATAAACGTTGTCATTGATTTTGATAACTCTCCAACCACGACTAATCCTTCTTTTAATGAACGAAATATTGAATTTCTCAAAATGAATGGTCAAATGATCCATTTTGAATACAATATTGATCAAATTTCATTAATTCAACTTGAAAAACGTATTCAATTCCTAATATAAAAATCATTTAATTTTTCCAATGCTCACAATAATTATTAGTCATTTAAAAAGAGCATAAAAGCAGTCTTTCTCTGTTTTTATGCTCTTTTTATTTATTTAATCCTCGGATTCACGTCTTAATCATAAATATATCAGTTTTATCTCAATCTAAGTCTATTATAAGCTTCACTCTCGATCTATTCATAATCAACCCATTTGCATTTCGATTATTTTATCACTCTTTGATCATTACATTTTTTCACCCAACGCTTTAGCAACTTTTGCTGCACCACCTGCATCTTTAGCATACGCATCACACCCTGATCGATCACAAAAATCTTGATCAATCGGTGCGCCACCAATCATTATTTTTACCTGATCCCGCATTCCTTCCTCTTCACATTTCTTAACAATTTTGGGGATTTCTGACATTGTGTTTGTTAGAAATGCAGAGCATCCAATAATATCAGCATTATGTTTTTTTGCAGCTTTTACAAATTCTTCTTTTGTAACATTTACTCCAAGATCAATAACTCTAAAACCATAGCCTTGGAGCATCATTAGAACTAAATTTTTGCCAACATCATGCATATCTCCTTTTACACTTCCTAATACAACTATTTTATTAAAATAATCTGTATTTGTTTCTAAAATTGGATTTAATAATTTATTTCCTTCTGTCATAATACTCCACGCAGTTAATATTTCTGGAATATATACTTTATCCTGACTAAAATCATTTCCGAGCATCATCATTCCATCCGTCATTGCTTTTAAAATATCATTCGATCGATATCCTCTTTTAATTGCTGTTTTAATTAATTCAATACTATATTTTTCATCACCATTATAAAACGCTTCTGATAATCTGATTAATAGATTCATCTCATTCCCTCCCTATTTTTTTATTATATCTATTTTTTATATGCGTTTCTTATATCAAATATATACCCAATATTTTCTTTAATATTGCTAAAACAAAAAAACAACTGCTACATTAAGCAGTTGTTCAAACTGTAGACAACAATAAAACAATCCCGACAATTATTACATCATGGTGTGTGTATCAAGGCAAACAGGTACTAGCCTGTTCGAATTATAAGCATACAACAGATTAACCATTGGTCGGTACGGGGTGTTTGTCAACAAACTGAACAACCGCTACTTTAAGCGGTTGTTTTTTATATTAATTTAAATTTCATGAACGCAAACCTTAATTCCAATCCTTAATTTTCTTGATCATATTTTAATAGTTCAGTTGCCATTTTCTTTGTAATAACAAGGTGCTTAATATAACCTGTTTTTAAACAAGCCATTGTGGACATAACATTTTCTTCTTTAGGTACCACCCCAATAATATTTTTTATTTTTCCTAATTGCTCAATTTGAATTTGAATTGCAAAATCATCATCCCCTAAAATGATCTCACCTTCCCGATTGAAAAAATACGATAATAGACAACTTACAGCTTTTTCAATAATCAGTTTTTTTCCAAATCGCATCGCTGTACCATGATCTGGCACTAATGGATAACTTCCTAATGTAATTAAAGCCGTATCCATTTTTCGCCAACGTTCATATATTTCTTTATAATTATTTGTATTTTGAAATAATTCTTGTTCTTGTTCCGTCGTTGGAAAAGCTGGAACGATTAAATATTCTGGCTCAAAACCTGTTTTCTGAGAAAAAACTGTCGTTAATTCATTGGGATGATACCCCCGATGAGGGACAGTAGCTGTACCAATTAATGGACAAACGATCCCTTTTAAATACTTTGCCTCTCCATCATGAGGCATTTTCTCTAAAATTTGGTTAATATTATATCCCCATCCTAATCCGAAAATCTTTGTCTTTTGTAATAAACTGATCACTGTCTCTCCAGCTGCTTCATACAAATCATCTTCATTTGATACAACGCAACAACTTTTTAAATGATATTGCTTCGATAATGCCTGACTAATTCCTATTTCAGTATTATCATAAGATGCAATTTCTATTTTTACAATCCCTTCTTTACGGGCTTTATTTAATAGATTACTAACAGATGGTCTGGAAACATCAATTTTTCTTGCAATTTCAGCTTGTGTCATGTTTTCTTCATAATACAACTTTGAGACCTCTATCAATCGCATCAATTCTTTTTCTTTCATGCTTTACCTCTTAACATTTATCTATATTTGTTATTCTTAATATATGTTAATTCCTAACATATGTCAACTTTTTAATCATTTCTGATGATTATTTATACTATCAGCCTTTCCTTACTATCATATGTCAACTTTTATTTGACAATATGATTAGCATTTGTTACAATAAAAATAAAAATTAAACACTTAGGAGGTTATCATGTCGATTGATCATTGTAAAATTAAAAAAATGTTTCTGTTTGGTGCACAAGAAATCATCGATCATGTTGATGAATTAACAGAACTTGACTCCGCTATTGGTGATGGTGATCATGGTATTAGCATGAAAAAAATTGCTAACACACTGATTAAACAAGTTAATTCTTGGGATAATGCAACCAATCTAAAAAATGATTTAGAAAACCTTAATGATGCAATTGATGATCTAAGTGGCGGATCAGCAACTCCTTTATTTAGTGCTTTTATTTATGGAATGGCTGAAAACGCTAACATAGATAGTGATACAGATCAGTTTATTAAAGCTATTCTTCTCGGTGCCTATGATGAATTCTTTTTAGTATCCAAAGCCGTCCCTGGCAATAAATCCATGATGGATGCCATTTATCCAGCAACCGAAATTATTCGCAATTCAAAAGACAACATGACAATCACACTTGAACAAGCTGCACTTGCAGCAAAATCTGGCTCAGATGAAACCGTTAACATGCTTGCGAAATTTGGGCGTGCTCGTTATATTGGTGAACGTTGTTTAGGTCATAAAGATCCTGGTTCAGTCTCTTTCTCTTATTTTTATAGCGGACTTTCCAAGGGTTATTCAGCATAAATTTTGAATCTATTTTTAATTTTGAAAGGAGAACAAATGTACGAAATCATGCATGTTGGTGTTCCCGTAACAGAACCCGTTTTAGAAGAAGTTTACGCCGAGGGTTTAAAGGTTCATATTTCTGGTCCTGATAACAACCCGCTTCATTTTGAATATTTACGATTTGAAAAAGATACCCCACTCCATCCTGATGTTGTTAATTTTACTCATATTGCTTATAAAGTTCCAAGCATCTCTAAATTTATAAAAGAACAGAATGCTGAGGTTCTCAATGAGCAAATGGTTGTTAATGATCACTTGGATATTGCTTTTGTAAAAGTAAATGGCACCGTATTAGAATTGATGGAAATGAAATAGTTTAATACTAAAATAATTAATTTAAAGGGGAAAAATTATGACAATGAAAAAATTCATTAATAATCCTGATCAAATTACATCTGAATTACTCGAAGGCTTAGCCCTTGCAAATCCAGACATTCTTACAGTCACTTCAAATAATCTTATTATCAATAAAAAATTGGCAGATGCAAATCGCGTCACCATTGTCACCATCGGTGGTGCTGGACATGAACCGGCTCTTGAAGGTTTTGTCGGCGAAGGGATGGTTGATATTTCTGTTGTCGGCGATATTTTTGCTGCTCCTGGATACAAAGCCGTTCTTGAAGCCATCAAACTTGCAGATAAAGGAAAAGGTGTCTTATTTGTTGTTCTTAATCACGCCGGTGATATGTTAACTGGAGATCGAACAATGAAAGAAGTTAAAAAATTAGGTTTAAATGTCATCAAAGTTGTTACCCAAGAAGATATTGCAAATGCACCCCGCTCCGATAGTGGCAATCGCCGTGGTTTAGTTGGCTGTGTTCCTCTGTATAAAATTGCTGGAGCCGCTGCTGCTCAAGGAAAATCTCTTGAAGACGTTGCTGCTTTAGCTCAAAATTTTGCTGATAACATGGCAACCATTGCTGTTGCATGCAAAACGGCAACGCATCCACAAAATGGGGCTGCATTTGCTTCTTTAGCTGAAGATGAAATGGAAGTTGGTATGGGACAACATGGTGAAGGCGGTGGTGGTCGTCAAAAACTTGGAACAGCGAATGAAACAGCAGAAATTATGACAAACGCTTTGATTAAAGATTTAGATTTAAAATCTGGAGAAGACGTAATGGTTCTTGTTAATGGTACGGGTGCAACTACAATTATGGAAATGCTTCTCGTTTTTCGTCGTGTTCATCAGCTCCTTTCTGAAAAAGGAATTTCTATTGTTGCCAATTGGGTAGAAGAAATCCTAACGGTTCAAGAACAAGCAGGTTTCCAATTATTTATGGCACGTATGGATGCTACTAAAGTCGCTTATTGGGAAGCTCCCGCATATACACCTTATTTAAAACGATAATTTAATCGATAATTTAAAAAATTTACCACAATTAAAGGAGACTAAACAATGGCAGATAACGATTCCTTAAAAACAGGAAAAGATTTTGGTTTTGATCGACCAGTCGAAAAAAGAAATTTTCACGTTAAAGGGATGGATGATGTAGATTGGGGCATGAAAACCCGACTTTCCAAAATTTTCAATCCTAAAAGTGGAAAAACCATTATCCTCGCCTTTGATCATGGTTATATTATGGGACCAACCCAAGGATTAGAACGGCTTGATTTAGCAATCCCGCCACTTCAAGACTATGCTGATGTCCTAATGGCTACTCGCGGGGCACTTCGCACCTGTATTCGTCCTGACAATAATAAGGCGATTGCCCTACGTTGTTCAGCTGGTAGTTCCGTATTACAAGATGATATGAGTAAAGAAATCATTGGCGTTAATATTGAAGAAGCAATTCGTATGAATGCGACGTGTATGGCAATCCAAGCATTCATTGGTTCTGAACATGAAACACAAAGTATCGAAAATATCGTAAAAACTGTTGATGCTGGCAATCGTTATGGTATTCCAACACTTGGGGTTGTAGCCGTTGGTAAAAAAATGGCGCGTACTACCAAATATTTTGCCTTAGCAACACGCATGCTAGCTGAATTTGGTGTTCACATTGTAAAAACATATTATTGTGAAAACTTTGAAGAAATCACAGCAGCTTGTCCCGTTCCAATTGTTATTGCAGGTGGAAAAAAAGTACCTGAAAAAGATGCGTTAACCATTACCTATCAAGCCATTCAAAAAGGTGCGGCAGGCGTGGATATGGGTCGCAATGTTTTTCAAGCCGAAAATCCAACAGCAATGCTTCAATCCATTCGTAAAGTCGTTCATGATGGTTTTACGGATTCAGAAGCCTTTGAATTCTATACTGATCTTAAATCAACCTAATAAAAATATTTAACCACAACAAAAGCTCGAGAAACTATTTTTCTCGAGCTTTTGCATTCTTATCAATACCCTATTCATCATCCAGAATTAGACCCTGATTACTTTTGATGAAAAATCAAGCCTAACCCTCATTCCATTGACAATGAATCACACCATTGTCATAATCTCTGATCACTAATAAATCAATTGATTCCGCTAGAGTTGCTAATGCATCAAGACTCAACTGATCCGAAACAATATCAACCGCTCGTCCTAGCAAATGAAAGGAATGCTCTGAACCATCTGTTTTTATATTCTGAATCTCACATCGCACGCCTGATACAATTTTTATTGGTCCTTGACTTAATTTTTCCAAATATGATATTTTTTCAAAAAGAACAGAATGAATCAAAACCGGAAAACCATCGCAATATTTTCCCTTGCAATCACAGGCATATTTTTTATTTCGAATGCCCACGTCTGATCTTTTCTTATCATTTTCTTTCAAATAACAATAAAGCTCCTCCGTGTTTAATTTCTGATGCACGCGTTTTTTTTCTTGTTTCATCGTCTCTTCCTTTTGCTTTTATCGCTTCATTTAGTAATTATCAGCACTATTATAGAATCTAAGTTATTTCGTTATTGCATACCGCTGTCTTTAAATTATTTCTGCTAAGAATCCAACTTTAAAACTGCCATAAATGCTTCTTGAGGTACTTCTACATTTCCAACTTGACGCATACGTTTTTTACCAGCTTTTTGTTTTTCAAGTAATTTATGCTTTCGACTAATATCCCCACCATAGCATTTTGCTAAAACATCTTTACGCATTGCCCGTATCGTTTCTCTAGCGATTACTTTGCTTCCAATAGCTGCTTGAACAGGTATCTCAAACATTTGTCGAGGTATTTCCTCTTTTAATTTCTTCGCAATTAAACGACCACGTCCTTCTGCTTTATCGCGATGAACAATAAAGGACAACGCATCCACTAATTCTCCATTTAAAAGAATATCGAGTTTTACTAAATGCGATGAACGATATTCTTTTATTTCGTAATCAAATGATGCATAGCCTCTTGTCCGTGATTTTAACGCATCAAAAAAATCATAAATTATTTCATTTAAAGGCAATTCATATTCTAAAATAACCCGAGTTTCTTCAACATAACTCATAGTTAAATAAATTCCTCGCCGATCTTGACACAATTCCATTACCGTTCCTAAATATTCAGATGGCACCATAATATGAGCATTTACAATCGGTTCTTCCATACTTTTTATTTCAACAGGACTTGGTAAGTTCGTCGGATTATCAACCCATAAAACAGTCTCATCTGTTTTAATAACCTTATAAATTACACTTGGTGCTGTCGTTACAATATCAATGTAAAATTCACGTTCAATCCGTTCTTGAATAATCTCCATATGTAACAGCCCTAAAAATCCGCATCTGAAACCAAATCCTAATGCAATGGAGGTTTCTGCTTCATAGAGTAACGACGCATCATTTAGTTGCAATTTTGAAAGGGCATCTTTAAGATCTTCAAACCGTGATCCATCGGCAGGATAAATTCCACAAAAAACCATGGATGTTACTTTTTTATACCCTGGCAACGCTTCTTTTGCTGGATTTAAGGTCTCCGTGATCGTATCCCCTACTCGTGTATCCTTGACGTTTTTTATCCCCGCATTAATATATCCAACATCCCCTGCGCAAAGCTCTGTAACTGGCAACAACCCTTTGGCAAAAACACCAACCTCATCAACATCAAAACTTTTACCAACCGCCATCATGTCAATTTTCATGCCTTTTCTAATTTTTCCTTGAATAACGCGAATTGAAGCAATCACTCCACGATATTGATCGTAATAGGAATCAAAAATTAGCGCTTGAAGTGGTGCATCGATATCCCCTGTTGGGGCTGGAACTTTTGCAACTATTTCTTCTAATACTCCATCAATATTAATCCCTGCCTTTGCTGAAATAAGGGGTGCATCTTGGGCTTCAATCCCAATCACATGTTCAATTTCATCTTTAACACGTTGAGGATCCGCACTTAATAAATCAATCTTATTAATAATTGGGATCACTTCTAAATCATTTTCTAAAGCCAAATAGACATTTGCAATCGTTTGAGCTTCAATCCCTTGAGAACCATCAACAATTAACAATGCCCCTTCACATGCTGCGAGGCTTCGAGAAACCTCATAGGTGAAATCCACATGACCAGGGGTATCAATTAAATTAAGGATATATTCTTGACCATCCTTTGCGGTATAAAGCAAACGAACTGCTTGAAGTTTTATCGTAATCCCACGTTCTCTTTCAATATCCATGTTATCTAAAAATTGATCTTCCATATCACGTTTTTTTAATAATCCAGTGCTTTCAATCAGTCGATCCGCTAGTGTTGACTTACCATGATCAATATGTGCAATAATTGAAAAATTTCGTGTACGTTTTTGTTTATCTAACAACTTTTATTTCCCTCTACTTTCAAATCTATCTTAAACTATTTTATTCTTTTTCGCGTTCAAATTGTATTTTATCAATAAATATTTTTTTTGTCACGTTTTTTCTTGATATTTCTCTCAAAACATGTTAAAATTGCTATGTTATAAATAAATGAGGAGGTGAACCCATGGCTAACATTAAATCAGCTATGAAACGAGCTAAAACAAATGAAATAAGTCGACTACGAAATAAAGCCGTAAAAACAAATCTTAAAACTGTACTTAAAAAATTCGAAATCGCTGTTGCTGAAAACAACACGGAAGAAGCAACTGCTACATTTCGTCTCGCAACAAAAAAAATTGATATGGCTGTCACAAAAGGTATTCTTCATAAGAATACTGGCGCACGTAAAAAAAGTTCTTTGGCAAGAATTTTAAACGGCATGACTGCTTAATTAACCTCATTTATATTGCCAAAACCCGTGTCTCTAGGGTCAATACAAAGATGTGCTTACTCAGGCACATCTTTTTCATTGCTTTTTTTGAATCGCACTCACTCATCACATCCAAATCTACGCCCTAAAAACCATACTCATTTTAGGCAATCTTCATTAAAAAAAGTTCTAATCCAAAGTTTTGATTAATTTTTCCTGTTTTCATTTGGCAATCAATTTCAGCTGCTATTTCCATTAATTTCCATAAATTATCAATCGGATAATTCCGGCCATTCTTAAGAATTTTATTAACAATAAATGGTGCCAGTTTCATTTCCCCTGCAATTGCTTTTGGTGTTAATCCTTTTTGAATATACAATTTTACCATTAATAATAATCGTATCTGCCTTACTAATAAACTAAAAACGCCAAATGGTGATTCTCCTTGTAAATAGAATTGATTTAACATAATCATCGCTTCTCCCTTTTTACCAGCCATTCCATAATCAATCATTTTAAAGACACCCTCTTCAATTGATTGCGGCATAATCAATACGATATCGTCTTTTAAAATTTCTTGTCGATCGCCTACATAGTCAATTAATTGATTTAAATCATGATCAACGTTTTCCATTGTTTTATTTTCATTTGAAAGATACAATGTCCGTTGAATAAATAAATCCATGATTGATTTTGAAATTATCTTTTGCACAATTTTTAAGCGTCGGTTAATCCAATGTTCTAAATCACGTCGATCAAGTTTTTCAAAATTTACAATCGTTCCATATTTTAATAGTCCCTTGTATATTTTTTTTCGTTTATCCGGTTGTTTCCAATAAATTACAAGTACCGTTGTTGGTGATGGTTTTTCTAAATAGTTCATCCATTGATCAATTGTTTTTTTATCACTGATTTTTCCAATTTGAATATCTTCTTTTATAATCACTAATCGTTTTTCACTCATTAACGGAAGGGTTTCGCATGTTGCAAGAATTTCAGATGTATCTGAAATTTTATCATTAAAAATTGTAATGTTCAACGGTTCCAAGCCTTTAGAAATTATTTTTTTAGTAAGATTTTTCTCCATCATATTGCCAATATAATATTCTGGACCGGTAAATAAATAAACAGAGAAAATCTCTTTATTCTTTATGGTTTTATTTAATTCTTTATAATTCATTTTCTTCTCCCTGTTCATTTTTATAAGTTTTATACCGCACCCATTCTCCATTTGTAACTAATTCAACCGCACCATTTTTATCGGTTCTTAAAATTTGTATTTTTTCGTTATTTAAGCGATTAATGACTTCCAGATTCGGATGTCCAAACGTATTATAGCGCCCAACTGATATCACGGCTAGTTCAGGATCCACTGCTTTAATAAAAGCTTCCGTTGATGAGGTTTTACTCCCATGATGGGGGATTTTAATCATTTGAATATCTCTATCCGGATCCTTTTCTTTAATATCAGACACAAGTTTTTCTTCAACTTCTTTTTCAATATCACCACAAAACAAAAAATTGATTGCCTTATAGGATAATAAAATCACTAAGGATCCATTGTTCTGATGGTCATCATCTAATGCCTGAAGATTTCCGTCAGGACTTAATACTTCTAATGTTACCCCATCCGATCCTTGAATTAAAGATCCTTTTTTTAATAAGCAAACATTTTTTTCGTTTAACAATTTTTCATTATTTGTATTAATACTCATAAATAACGTATCAATTGGAAATTTTTCATCCACTAATTCTTCAATCCCTTGGGAATGATCCACATGATTATGGGTAATAAATGCACCACTCAATTTTGAGATATTATTTGCATACAAAGCCGGAAGAAGAATATCGTCTGAAATTTTCGTGCTTTTTTCAGTGCGATATCCCCCACCATCAATTAAATAATTATTACCATTAGGTGTTTCAATGATGATACTATCCCCTTGTCCCACATCTAATACGGTAACCTCTAAATAACCAGGTAATAAGGATATAACCACCAGTATTGTACCTAATACTAGGCCACTAATCACCGTTGTTTTTTTAACCCAAGGAATTTTTATTTGAAAATAACCCGTCAACAAAAAAGAAAGATAAAGATAGATTATAATTCCGATCACACTTAATCGCCCACGTTTAATTTTTAAAAATTGAAATACCTCTCCAATCGTATTTAAGCCAAAAATTAACACCAATAATGTATCACTAAGAAAGGATACCAGTAGTCCTAGAATTGAACCTAAAAACGGAAAAATCAGCGTCAGCACTAAAAACAATATTCCCATTAATAAAAAAAGACCCACAACAGGTACCACGATCATATTTGATAAAAAACTGAGCAACGTAAATCCATTGAAATGATAAAGCATCACTGGACTAGTGCCTAGCATTGCACAAAAAGTTACTCCGATTCCTTGCGCGATCAATCCTGGTTTTTTACCCTTTAAACACCTTTTTTCATAAACATATAGTATCGGTTTATAAAATAAAACAATACCTAGAACAGCACAAAAAGATAATTGAAAACCAGCTTGAAATAATTGACTCGGCCAAATGAGTAAAATGATAATACCTGCTAAAACTAAATTGTTCAACAAATCTTGTTCCTTATGAAACCCTTGACCAATCATTAAAGTTGACAGCATCAGTGACGCTCGAATAACAGACGATGCAAAATTTGTTAATGCGCAATAAAAAAATAAACATGGTATCAAAAAAATTATCCAATGTTTTTTCTTAATCTTAAACTGTGTTAATAAAAAAGACAAACCTAAAAACACATAACCAACATGCAAACCCGAAACAGAGAGGAGATGAGCAACTCCTGCTTCTTGAAAATCACTTTTTAATTCAGAATTAATCCCTTTATCTCCAAAGACAATCCCAAGCAAAAGATCCGAACTATTTGGCGATAAATACGTTTTACTTATCTTTTCTAATTTTATTCGTAGCATAATGAGTTCATAAAAGCCAAACCGTTCATGACTAATAATCTCAACGTTGCCTGATTTTTCATAAAGCAAGCCATCAATTCCTTTTGATTTTAAATAAAGTTGATAATTAAATCCGCCTGGATTATGTTGACTTAGTGGCTCTGATAAATTTCCTGTTAACACAATAACATCACCGATTTTTAGCAGTTTATTTTTTTTATCGTCGACTAAATTTTGTGTTACTTTTAAACCAAATCGCTTTTTTAAAACAATTGAATTATTATTTAATTCTTTGGTTTTTAAGGTATAGACCACGCCATAATCTTTTAATTTCGGCTCATCAGAAACCGTTCCAATCACGATAATATTTTCCCCATAAAAATCTTTTAATGGATCTTCTAATGGAAACGTTGCCTTCCCAACAATAATTCCTAGCATAAAAAGGATTAAAACTACAATCATATTTCTTTTTTTAATATCAGAAATCAATAAGGGACTACAAGAAATCATACAACAAAAGAACAGGATTCCCCACAAGGGAATCCTGTAGTAACCTAAACTTATTGCTAAACAAGTCGCAATAAATCCCCACATTAATGGTCGTTTCATACTAAATTATCCTATGTTTGAATGGATATTTCAGCTAAGTTGTATGTTTCTCCAATTTCTATAATTTTAATCATCCCTTTAACTTCTTTTCCCCTTTTTATTAAATAATCGTTTGGATTTAATTCTAAAGCAGAATACGGATCGGTATTTCCTAACACTGTTAATTTCATAAGTTTACCTCATTTCTTAACATTATTCTCAATAGCCTAATTATACACCGATTCATTCAATTTTAATACGTTCAATGCTGATTTTTTTAGTTATTTTTGGTATAATGATCAAAATTAATCAACACAATTATCATTTGTTTATAATTCACTTTTTTCAATGGATAATTTATAGATTTTAATCATCATCACATCACAGGAGGCAATTTTATGACTATTTTTAATGAAAAGCAATTTACAGCATCTGATGCTATACCAATTACCTATTATCAAACTCCAAAACCAGAGAAACCAAAAGGGATCGTCCTTATTATCCATGGGATGGCTGAGTATGCGGAGCGCTATGAGCGCTTCGCAAATTATTTATATGAAAAAGGCTATCTTGTGATTGCCCACGATCAACGCGGTCATGGTAAAACAGCTCAAAACTCTGGAAAACTTGGATATTTTTCTGATAACAATGGTTGGCAGCGGATCGTGGATGATGTCAAAGAACTTTCTACCCTAATTAAAAATAATTATCCCACAATCCCGCTCTTTATTCTTGGTCACAGTATGGGATCCATTGTTGCACGAACCTGTATTATTCAATTTTCAAACCTGTATAATAGTGCGATCATTATTGGAACAACAACAGGAATTAATCATTTCGCTCGAAAAGCTGCCGCCATTTTAGCACGCCACGAAATTCGAAAAAATGGTCTAAAAAAACCATCACTGCGTCTTACAAACCTTTCTTTTGGTGGATACGGTAAAAAGCTAAAAACGAATCGCACAACCTTTGATTGGCTATCCTTAAATGAAGATAATGTCAATAATTATATTGCTGATCCACTCTGCGGATTCACCTGTACTAATGGATTTTTTCAAGATTTATTTTATGGAATCAATTATGCGTGTTCTCCAAAAAACATCAAAAAAATACCTAGCAATTTCCCAATGATTTTTCTATCTGGAAAAAAAGATCCTGTCGGCCGTTTTGGAAAAGAAGTGCAGTATATTTGTGATTTAACTGAAAAATGTGGCCATGATCCGATCGAAATTTGTCTTTTTGATGATTTACGCCATGAAATTTTAAATGAGGAATCCTGTCAAGATGTTTACCAAAAAATACTGGAATTTTTAAATAATCACCGATCAAACTAACTTTTTCAGCAATTCTCAGTGATTTCACTTGACTTTTATATAGCTAGCTCCTAAAAACAGTCAAGCTGTAAGGTAAACATGAAATACTCCACAACGTTTATCAATATATTATATAGGAAATAATATAAAACAAGAAATAAGAAATAAGAAAGGAAAGTATACAGATATATAATTTCTATATATTTAGTATGCAAGGTATATCATGCAACACAAAACATTTGTTTTTGGTCATCAAAATCCTGACACCGATTCTTTATGTTCTGCTATTGCCTATGCAGATTTGAAAAATAAATTAGGTTATTCTAATGTTTTTCCAGCCCGACTTGGCCCTGTAAATAAAGAAAGTGCTTTTGTTTTTAAAACCTTCAACATTACCCCTCCTGAACTTATTAAAGACGTTAAACCACAAATTTCTGATCTGATCTTAACCGATCATTCTCGTGCCTTTGAAACCGATTCTATTTTAAAAACAATGGAAAAAATTATTAATCACCCTGGTCGTTCACTTCCCGTAGTTGATGAAAATGACAAACTCATCGGTATTGTTTCCTTATCAGATATTATCCCGGCATATACTGATTCCTTTTCTAAATCGATTTTAAAGGATAATGCAACACCAATCGATAACATTATTGAACTGCTTAGCGCCCAGGTCTATGGCTCCATTAAAAATGATCGTGTCACCGGGAATGTTTATACCATTACAGAAATTTCAGACAATCAAACCTTAGATTCCCAAGACATTTTAATTACGGTTTATCAACCCTTTTACTTAGAGCGGGCATTTAAAACGAACGCTGGGATTATTATCATTTCTAACGCATCCCCTGATCATCTTTTTCAAATTCCAAACAATTTTAATGGGGTTGTCTTAATTGTCCATTCCAGTCCCTTTGAAGTGATTCGACTCCTATGCCAAGGTATTCCAATCACACACTACTTTCAACGTCAAAACATTGAATATTTCATCTCTTCTGAAACAATTGATGATGTTAAAAAGAATATTTTGTCATCTGAACACGATCGATTTCCGGTTGTTAACAGCGAAGGTTGTGTGATTTCAAGCATTAGTCGTAGTAATCTCGTCGACTATAATCGAAAAAAAGTTATTTTAGTTGATCATAATGAACGCAGCCAATCGATTAATGGCGTAAATGAAGCTGAAATTATTGAAGTTATTGATCATCATCGCATTGCAGATATTCAAACAAGCAACCCATTATATTTAAGAATTGAACCCGTCGGATGTACTGCCACTATTATTGCAAAAATGTATCATGAACATACTATTGCAATACCAAAACCCATTGCTGGACTCCTGCTAAGTGCCATTATCTCTGATACCCTTTTATTTAAATCTCCAACCGCCACATCTGAGGATAAAGAAATTGCCGATGAACTATGTCGTTTATTAAAAATTGATTTAAATACCTACGGACAAAAAATGCTAATTGCAGGTAGTAATTTAAAAGAAATGACACCCAACGAAATTATATCAACAGATATTAAGTTTTTTACAATGGGTCAGTATAAAATCGCTGTATCTCAGATCAATACTGGTGATTTTCGTGGTATTTACGAAAAATTAGAAGATGTACGTTCTGAAATGTCTCAATTATGTACTACTCAAAACTTAAATCTTTCCATTCTTATGGTAACTGATATCATCATCGGTGGAACCGAATTAATTATTTCTGGTAATTTACCCAAAATTACAGATCTCGCTTTTGGAATTCCATATGGTGAGTTTAGCAAATTCTTACCTGGTGTATTTTCCCGTAAAAAACAAATTATTCCTCCCTTAATGAACGCTTCCACCTATTAATATAGAAAGAGATACCAATTATGTTAAACAAATCATCACACACTAAACCGATCAAAAAAGTATCATACCTTATTCTTTTCATCCTTATTCAAGTAATTATTTTAACAAGTTGTTCTCAAAAAGAGCTCATAAACGATCCTTTAACAGGCGAAATTAGTCCTATTGATCGCGACTATATCCTTGTTGATGGCTACTACTCTGGATCAACTTATTTTTATAATGCACGTGGTTTTGCACAACAGTTAGATATTATTGTAAAAAACAGTATCATTACAAAAGTTGTTTTTACAGAAACTGGCCTTGATGGTCTAAATCGCATATCTGAGCATAACCCCATTCAATCATGGGATAGTTTAGAAACAAAAGATTTAACATCCTTGTATTTTCATTTAAATAACACCTTCTTATTAACTCAAAATCCTGATAAAATTCAGGCTATCTCTGGTGCAACAGAAACGACTAATCGCTATACTTTATTAGCAAATTCTTTGATATCTCAAGCAAAAACTGGAAATTATGAACCTCTTAAAATTTCTACTAATGATATCTATACTATTACAAGCAAGACTGATTCAAGCGGTTATCAGGGAATTCTTACAGCAACCTACGCTGGTCCAAATCTTGTTGCTTTAAGCTACGATGAAATTCAAACTTCTAATGGGAAACAAAAAAGTAAATTGTCTGAAACTGAAGAAATCCCTCCTTATCAATCAATCTTTGATAGTTTTTCCCTAAGTACCTTAAAATCAAATACTCTATCCTATACACCAATAGGAGCCGAAGCAACACCTGAAGAAACAAAATATAGAGAAACGCTTGAAATTCTTAAAGATTACCGAATTTCATTCTAAAAGATCTTAAAGCTTACATTAATTATATACAAATTCAACTTTTTTCTTGACATATTCCAATAACGTGATATACTAAATTAAACAAAATCACTTTAGCATCATAAAAATTTATAAGAAAGGTGATAAAAAAATGGAAAATAATACCTTTGGTACACGATTAAAAGCACTCAGAATTTCAAAACGACTCACACAAGAAAATTTTGCAAATCTTTTCTTTCTTAATAAAAGTTCGATTTCAAAATATGAGAAAGATAAAAATTTACCAGAAAATCAACTACTCATAAAAATCGCAGATTTTTTTGAAGTGTCTGTCGACTATCTACTCTGCCGAACAGATCAACCAAAACTTTTACCAAGCAACCCAAAGCCTACAACATGTGAAGATTTCTTAGATTCTTATGTTTTTTCAGATGAAGAAACAGATTCTTTTTCTGCTTACTTCTCATTTCCTGAAAGTTATAAGCAAGAGGTCTTAGACTTTATTAATTTTAAAAGTTCAAGCAGTAAAATATAACAATAAAAAAAGAACTTCTTAAAAAGTTCTTTTTTTATTTAAACCTTAATAATAAAAACGCTTTTTATTCCCCTAACAAATATGTCAACGTAAATAAACTATCCGTAATGTTTACATTCTCAACAACCACATTTTTAGGTACGTCTAAATCCATGGGGCTAAAATTCAAAATTCCTTTAACTCCTAAATCTGTGATTTGCGTTGCAATTTTTTGTCCAACCTCTCTTGGCACACATAAAATACAAATATCTATTTCATTCGCTAATACGAATTCTTCTATTTCATCCATATGTTTTACAACAACATTTCCTATCACTGTGCCAACAATTAATGGATCCACATCAAACACACCTTTTAGGAGAACACCTTCACGTTTAAATCGTTCATAATTTGCTATAGCATGACCCATATTTCCTGCACCAATAATGATACAATTATATTCGCTATCTAATCCAAGAATTTCTTTTATAGCCTCTCTTAGTTCGACAACATTATAACCATAACCTTGTTGTCCATACCCACCAAATGAATTCAAATCTTGGCGAATCTGTGAAGCAGTTAATCCCATTAAACTAGCTAATTCTCGAGAAGAAATTTTTTCAATATCATTTAATAATAAATCACTAAGATATTGATAATATTTTGGTAACCGTTTTACAACAGTCATTGATACTTTTTTTGAGAAGCGATGCATGATAGACTTCTCCTTTCTTTTAATAGATTCCTAAATTATACCAATATGTATGAATCACGTCAAATTATTCGCTTTATTTTTTTGTTTTTTTTGATAAAATGGTATATATTATCTAATTATAGTATAGCAAAATGAAAATAGGTGAATAAATGCTAATTAATATTGAAAAATTACACTTTAGTTACGGTATCCATGAAATATTTAACAATTTAAATCTATCCATTAATGAAAAAGAACAAATTGGACTCGTCGGAAGAAACGGAACCGGTAAATCGACATTACTAAAATTAATTGCAAATGAATTAAGCGCCGATTCTGGACGCATCTCAAAAAGAAATAACCTGTCCATTTCTTACCTCGCCCAAGAAACCAAAGAATTAGACAATACAACCCTTGACGAAATGTTAACCTCAGTTTTTGATGATCTTATTGCTATTGAGCAAAAATTAAAACACTTAAGTCAAGAAATTTCAGAAACTCAAGGTGATAAACAAGACGCTAAAATTATCGAATATGGTGAACTTCAAGAAATTTTCTCTGAAAAACGTGGGTATGAATATCCCAGTCGAATACGAGGAGTTGTGAATGGTCTTGGTTTCACTTCCAATGATTTAAAAAAATCATTTTCTGTATTAAGTGGTGGTGAAAAAACCCGTGCTACTTTAGGAAAAATATTATTAAGAGAACCTGAGCTTCTCCTCCTTGATGAACCAACAAACTATTTAGACCTTGATGCACTTCAATGGTTAGAACAATATTTAAAAAACTATTCTGGAACGTTTGTCATTATCTCTCATGATCGCTATTTTCTTGACAAGGTATGTCATTCAATTCTTGATGTATCTCAAAAAACAATTCATTCCTATAATGGTAATTATACCGATTTTGTCATTAAAAAGCGCCAAGATGTCATGGAACAAAACCACCAATATCAACAACAAATGAAAGATATCACCCATCAAAAAGAAGTCATTAAACGATTCCGCAATTATAATTCCATTAAAAGCTCAAAACGTGCATTAAGCCGCGAAAAAGCATTAGAAAAAATTGAAATTATGGATAAAGTGGAAATTGTCCAGCATTCTCACTTTAATTTTACACCCAAAGTTAAAAGTGGAAAAGATGTATTATTTGTAGAAAATTTAAAAAAATCCTTTGACGACCACCTTCTTTTTCAAAATATGACCTTTGATATTTTCAGAAACGACAAAATTGGCATCATCGGTCCAAATGGTGTTGGCAAAACAACCCTCTTTCGAATCCTCCAAAATCTTATTCCTAGTGATTCAGGTGAAATTAGAAAAGGACAAAAGGTTCATATTGGTTATTTTGATCAAGAACATAACGATTTAAAAGGATTTTATAAGGAAAATTTAATGGAAGCGCTTTGGGATATTAATAAACGGCTAACAGAAGGTGAAATAAGGAACTTATTGGCTACCTTCTTATTCGTAGGTGAAGATGTATTTAAACCAATTGAAGCCCTCTCAGGCGGTGAAAAAGCACGTTTGTTATTAGCACGCCTTATGATATCCCAATCAAATTTTCTATTAATGGACGAACCAACCAACCATTTGGATATGGATACCAAAGAAATTTTAGAGAATGCCTTATCCAATTATGAAGGAACCCTATTATTTATTTCCCACGATCGTTATTTTTTAAATCGCATTGCCAACAAGATTTTTGTTTTTACGCCAAATGGCATTGAAATACATCTCGGAAATTATGACGATTATCTGAGACACAAAAATGAGGCAACCGAACGTGACAATGTGGAGGCTGAAGAAAATAAAATTGTGGTTACGAAAACACAGCAAAAAACAGATCGCAAAAAACAAAAAGAAAAAGAAATAAAAATTCGCACCTTAAAAAAATCCATTAAAGAAATTGAACAAACGATTGAAACTATCGAATCTGAGATTAAATCAATTGAAGATTCGATGTGTAATCCAAATTTCTATAACGACCTCGACTCTGTCGGACGTATTAATTCCGACTATGAATCAAAAAAGGAAAAATTGATAACACTCACTGATCAATGGGAGAATGCATTGATTCAATTAGAAGAACACTAAAAATATAACTATAAAAGGGGAATTACTATGCAATTAACGAATGATGAAAAACGTATTTTAAACCGTTTATTTAAAGATGTCAAGGGTACAACCAAGAACACCATGCTTTTAGCTGTTTACGCCGCAAAACCTACAAATGATGGGACTTCCGATGCAACTGTACTCATAACCTTACTCAATGGATTAATCACTAAAATATCACAAGCTGAACGCCCTGAACTTGAAGCACTCTTTGCGGGCATTCCTTATTCAATCGATGCCTAACCAACTCGTTTAAAATACCCTTAATTTAAAAAGGCCAAATGATTCAATCATCATTTGGCCTTTTTATTATTTTCATAACGCTAATTTTTTTCGTAAAAAAAGCACACATTCAAATGCCAAATATCTATCTAGCATTCTAAGTGTACCCTATAAAAACTTATAGTAGTCCCGACAATTGTGCATCATGTTGTGTGCATCAGGGCGAACAGGCGATAGTCTGTCCGAACTGTCAGCACACAACAGATTAACAATTAGTCGGGACAGATTTTGTCAATGCTTTACGACTGTTAGATTCATTATCTAACAGTACACTGTGTGCCCTATAAAAACTTATCTATTTATAAGCTTTAATTACATCATTGGCATTCCGCCGCCGCCCATACCAGGCATTCCACCCATATCTGGAGCTTCACTTGGTAATTCAGCTACTGCAACTTCTGTTGTAAGGAACATTGCCGAAACACTTGCTGCATTTTGAATTGCAGAACGTGTCACCTTAGCAGGATCAATAATACCAGCTTCAAACATATTGACATATTCGCCCTTAGTTACATCAAAACCAATACCCATTGCTTTTTCTTTCATTTGAGAAATAATAACAGCGCCTTCTAATCCTGCGTTAGTTGCAATTTGTCTCATTGGTTCTTCAATTGCACGTCGAATAATTTTAGCACCTGTTTTTTCATCACCTTCAAGACTATCAATTAATACTTCTACTTTTTGAATTGTATTAATATATGCTGTACCACCACCAGAAACAACACCTTCTTCAACTGCTGCACGAGTCGCATTTAAAGCATCTTCAATTCGGTATTTAATTTCTTTTAATTCTGTTTCTGTTGCTGCACCAACTTGAATAACCGCAACACCACCAGATAATTTTGCTAAACGTTCTTGTAATTTTTCGCGATCATAATCAGATGAAGTTTCAGGAATTTGAGCTTTAATTTGACGAATACGTTCGTCAATTGCTTCTTTATTTCCTTCACCTTCTACGATGATTGTATTATCTTTATCAACTTTTACTTGGCGAGCACGACCTAATTGATCAATCGTAACAGCTTTTAAATCAAGTCCTAATTCATCGGAAATAACTTCTCCACCAGTTAATGTTGCAATATCAGATAACATTGCTTTTCTTCGATCACCAAATCCTGGAGCTTTAACTGCGATACAATTAAATGTTCCTCTTAATTTATTAACTACTAATGTTGCTAAGGCTTCTCCTTCAACATCTTCAGCAATAATTAATAATTTACCACCTGTTTGAACAATTTGTTCTAAAATTGGTAAAATTTCTTGGATACTTGCAATTTTTTTATCTGTAATTAAAATGTATGCATTTTCAATTTCAGCAACCATTTTTTCAGTATCTGTTACCATATAAGCTGATAAATAACCACGGTCGAACTGCATACCTTCAGTAAACTCAAGTTCAGTTCCCATGCCTTTACCTTCTTCAACAGTAATAACACCATCGTTTCCAACTTTATCCATTGCTTCAGAAATTAATTCTCCAATAGCAGGATCAGCAGCTGAAATTGAAGCAACCTGAGCCTTCGCTTCTTTGCTTTCAACTTGTTGACTCATATTTTTTAATTCATCAACAACAACAGTTACTGCTTTTTCGATTCCTTTTTTAAGAATCATTGGATTAGCACCTGCAACAACGTTACGATTTCCTTCGCGTACAATTGCTTGTGCTAATAATGTTGCAGTTGTTGTACCATCTCCAGCAACATCATTCGTTTTAGTAGCAACTTCTTTTACAAGTTGTGCGCCCATATTTTCAAAAGCATCATCTAATTCGATTTCTTTTGCAATGGTTACACCATCATTTGTAATGGTTGGTGAACCGTAAGATTTACTTAAAATTACGTTTCTTCCTTTTGGTCCTAATGTTACTTTTACCGTATCTGCTAATTTATCTACACCAGCGATTAATGCTTCTCTGGCATCTGCACGAAATTTAATCTCTTTAGCCATTTTATTTTCCTCCTAAAATTTAATTATTCGATAATTGCTAATATATCTGCCTGACGAATAATTAAATATTCATCGTCTCCAACTTTAACTTCATTTCCAGCATATTTAGAATAAATCACTTCATCATTTGCTTTTACGTCCAATGGTATTTTTTTACCATCAACAATTTCTCCAGTACCAACAGCAATAACAGTGCCTTGTTGTGGTTTTTCCTGGGCTGAACCTGGTAGTACAATACCACCTAAGGTTGTCTTTTCTTCTTCTTTAACCTGAATAACTACTTTGTCACCTAATGGTCTTAAACTCATTTTTTCCTCCATTTGATTATCTCGGGTACTGTGTACCTTCTTAATTAAGTTATTAGCACTCAATCATCTTGAGTGCTAATAGTATTTTAAATGATTTATGTCATGAATGCAAGCTTTTTTAAATATTAAAATAATCTNNAGATTATTTTAATATTTAAAAAATGCACATCATATTTATTTAAATGTGCACTTTAAAACTGTAAACAAAGATATAAAGCAGTACCGACAATTGTTACATCATGGTATGTGCATCAAGGCGAACAGATTAATAATTAGTCGGTATGGAAGTTTGTCATCAAACTGAGTGCCATCTAATTTACTTATATATGCACTCTTTTTGTTATTTCACTTTTGTTCGTGTTCCAATTTTCAAACCTGGAATACCATTTAAATTCAGATCACTTATTTCACCATTAATATAATTATAATAAGCCATTGAACCGATCATTGCTGCATTATCTGTACATAAAATCGGATCTGGATAATACAAGGTTAATCCTTCTAATGCTGCCGCTTGTGTCATCTTTTCTCTTAATAATGAATTACTTGAAACACCGCCAGCTAAACAAATAGTTGTCATATTCGTCGCTTTTGCACAGGCAATTGTTTTTCCAACCAATACTTCAACCACCGCCATTTGAAAAGAAGCAGCGACATCATTCACTGAAAATGGCTCGTTTTTCATTTTTTTACCATTTAAATAATTAAGAACGGATGATTTTAACCCACTGAAGCTAAAATCAAACTCTTTTTTATTTAAAAATACACGTGGGAATGGAATCGCCATCGGATCACCATTTTTAGCGGCACAATCAATTTCAGGTCCCCCTGGATATCCCAGCCCTAGAACACGAGAAATTTTATCAAATGCTTCGCCTGCAGCATCATCTTTTGTTTTACCGAGGACTTCAAAGGTTTGATAATCTGTCACACGTACCAAATGTGTATGTCCACCCGACACAACTAATGTTAAAAATGGTGGTTCTAATTCGGGATATTGTAAAAAATTAGCTGCAATATGTCCTTCAATATGATGCACTCCAATTAAAGGAATTTCTAAACTATAAGCCATTGCTTTGGCAGTTGACAAACCAATTAATAACGCTCCGATTAATCCTGGTCCATAGGTTACCCCAATCCCATCAATTTCCCTAAGTGAAAGTTGACTTTCTTCTAACGCTTCATTAATCACATAAGGCAATTTCGTTACATGGTTACGCGATGCAATTTCAGGCACAACCCCGCCATATTTTTTATGGATCTCAATTTGAGAATAAATTCGATTTGTTATTATTTTACGGCCATTCTCTACAATAGCTACTGATGTCTCATCACATGATGTCTCGATACTTAATATTTTCATAATTACCTCAATTTATTTTTTTCTTTTTAAATAAAACAATCCCTGTTCCAACGCCACTGAGTATCAATGGCGTAATCGTATAAAAAACCATCCGATGAATCAATTGATAGAAAAATGGTTCCGGTACGATGAGTATCAATAAATCTGTTTTAGGATTCATAATCCATAAATCATTTGAGAAAAACAATTGATGAAAAAGCGTAAATGTTCGATCAAAATCCAAGCTAAACAATAATCCAATAAATCCAATCACACACAATGCAATCAAAGATCCATAAAAAATCCCTTTTAGAATCCCACGAGGATTATTTTTTAATAAAATCATAAATCCGATTAAAAATAAAACAATACTGATATTTCGAATCCCTAAAGCAATCAAAAAAAGATCCCGAACATCATCCATATGAGTAATTTCTTGGGCATTAAAAATTGAAACATCTTCATTATTTTGTCCTAAGCGTGCTTGAATATCAAAATCAGGCCGCGCCCCCGTAAGAAATGATAAAATATCGTCAATAACGAGTTCCATATCCTCTTCATTGATTCTTGTTTTCTCAACAACATGATTAATTTCAACTTGATTCATAAAAAATTGCTTATCTAATGATGTCATTTCAATTGCCGAAATTAATACAATAATTGGAAAAAGCACCCCAATTATGATTGTAATGATCCGAACCTTATTCTTCAAGATTGTACCTCCACATAATCAGTGCATCAACACAATTGTCATAATAGTTTTTACGTATCCCCTCTTCACAAAAGCCATTTGTTTGATACAACTTAATCCCTGCTTCATTATCTGATCGCACTTCTAATGTCATCGCATTACAACCACTTTCTCTGGCAAACCGGATTAATTCATTTAAAAGTTTTTTCCCAATTCCTTGTCTTTGATATGTTGGCAAAACCCCAATGTTTGTTATTTGGGCTTCATTTACAACACCCCAAAACCCTCCAAAAGCAATTATCTTCCCATTAATTTCAGCAATAATATATTCTGCTAAAACATTTTGTATTTCCTTTTGATAGGATTCTTCTGTCCAATTATGTTTAAAACATGCCCGATCCACATAATAGACCGCCGAAACATCCTCTATCGTCATCTTTCGAAACAAACAACTCATTTGTGTTTTTCTTCTGCATAAGACGGCCGAATATATATTGGCTCAATATCACGATAATTAGACATCTCACCATTTAAACTCCGTTCTAATACAATTTGTGCGGCAGACGACGCACGATTCATCGTTACATAACTTGGCACAACAACACCCGTTTCACACTCTGATAAAAGCAATTCTTTAAATCGAGGGACACCATCTCCTAAAAAATAAATTGGTTCACTGTAGTGCTTAATCTTCTCGATCAAACTTTCAATTTCCATCACACCATCATCCATATCTCGACATAGCTTTCCATTCTCAAAATGAAAAATTCCTGAATAGGTTTCATTGCGTTGTGCATCGAGTACTGGACAGATATAACCTTTTGCATAGGGAAGATTCATTGCTAAACTTTCTAAGGACGATACTCCAACAACTGGTTTATTAAGGGCTTGGGCAAATCCCTTTATTGTCGCCATTCCAATTCTTAATCCTGTAAATGACCCTGGTCCTGATATTATTCCAAAAACATCAATATCTTTTATGGACAAACCACTATCAGATAGTAAATGATCAATAGCAACCATTAGTTTCTCTGAATGCTTTTTTTGATGATTAATAATGATTTCTCCAACTAATTTTTCTTCATTTAAAATAGCCGCAGAAGCGACAATTGACGATGTATCAACGGTAAGTATATTCATATATTTTTTCCTTTTTTATATTTTCACTTCAAAATTATATTATAAAAAGCAAGTCCTTGTCAAAAAAACATTACGCCAGTATTCACTATGACTCAATTTGTCAATAAACTCCCGTACCGACTAATTGTTAATCTGTTGTGCTTGCAATTTCTACAGGCTACCGCCTGTTTGCCTTACAAGCACAGCATGCTAACAATTGTCGGTATTACTTTATATCTTTGTCTACAGTCTGCGTCCGTATTTATTATGCCTTCTTTTTAATTTTTTTCCCAAGTTTTTTAAACTCCTGATCAATTAATACCAACTTTTCATCCGAAAAAATATCATCGGGTAATAATTTTTGTGCTTTATCAAACCGAATCCCCATTTTGATTGCAATTTCTAAATACTCACTTTCAAAAACATCCGCTTCAAAATATTTTTTTAAAATCAACATGGTCGCATCATCATTGACAATATCACGTACCCGGGAGGTTATCGTGATCGTATCACTTTTATTTTTTCCAAAGAGACTACTAAACCACCCTTTTTTCTTTTCTTTATTTGCAATTAAATCATCAAACGTCAAATTTTCAATTGAGTCCTCACCATTGACTAAATCCAAAATTCTTTGAATACTTTCTTCTGTAAAGATACCATTTGAAAACTCAATTAATTTTCTAAGGGGCGATCCTTTTAACATCGCCATAAAAAAAGCATCATAATCAGTCAGATTTTTTCCCATCACTGCCTCAAATCCCGAAAACAATACCTTTACAATCTTTCTTCCTCGTTCACTTTCTTCAAAATCACCGAGATAGGAATAGGCAGTTAAAGGACTCCAGGTATTATCTGGAATACTAACCTTCTGAATCAATGATAAATTGCGACTCGATGATCCACAATAGATTTCATGAATCCCACCTTCATGTTCCCATTTATGTGTCGATGAATTATAATAACTAAAATCATATAAACTCAATTCAAACACAACTTCAATCGTTTCACCTACAGGAATAAAGACTTTTTTAAAATCCCTAAGTTCTCGAATTGGACGGGTTATTTTTGTGTTTTTCTTTCCTGTATATATTTGAATGATTTCTTTTCCATCCATTTTACCGGTATTTGTTATTTGACATTTAAATTTAATTTTATGCCCTGTTTGATAGGTAATTAAGGCCACTTCATCAAAAGCATACTCAAAATTTGTATAACTTAAACCATATCCAAAGGGATAACGCACTTTCTTATTCTTATAATCATAATAGCGATACCCAACAAAAATACTTTCTCCATAAACCACTTCATTTTGAATCCCTGGAAAATTTGTGTAGGATGGGGTATCCTCTAATTTCATTGGAATCGTCTCCGCTAATTTCCCTGAGAAATTTGCTTTACCTAATAATAATTCAGCAATTGCACTGCCTCCAGCTTGTCCCCCAAGAAATGTTTCGACGATTGCTTTTGGAGATCGTTCCCAGCTTAAATCCACAATACCACCATTTGATAGTATCACAACAGTGTTGGGCTGAACTTGACAAATTTTATGAATTAAATCAATATGTTTCCGTGGTAATTCCAAGCTTTCTCGATCATAGCCTTCTGATTCATAGTCATCTGGAAGGCCGATAAATAATAAGGTTGTATCCGATTCCTGTGCAATCTCCAATGCACGTTCATCTAAATGGACCTGTTTAAAAGTTTTATCATATAAATAACCAGGATGTGCTAATATTTTAATTTCTGGTTCTGCCAACTTGCGAATGTGATCATAGGCTTCATCAATATGATACGGATTGATCTTTGAACTACCACTTCCTTGAAATCGTGGATCAAATGCAGTACAACCAATAACTGCTAATTTCTTTACCTTATTTGATGAGATTGGTAAAATTTGATTCTCATTTTTTAATAAAACCATACTTTCGCGTGCAACTACTTTAGCAATCTCATGGTGCTTCTTTAAATCAATCACTGGTCTTGGACGATTGTCACGATTATCTTTTGCTCTAAATGAAAATTCAATCAGTCGTTCAACCATATCATTTAAATAACCAACCTTTAAACGTCCTTCTTTAATACGATTAAAAATTTTTCGGTTATTAATCCCAGCATTTCCAGGCATCTCTAAATCAAGACCGGCTTCGACGCCTTTTACGCGATCATAGACCGCGCCCCAATCGGACATAATAATCCCTTTATATCCCCACTCTTCACGAAGTATATTTGTTAGAAGCTCTTTGTTTTGAGATAAAAACTCACCATTCACACTATTGTATGAACACATCACTGCCATTGGATCGCTTCCCTTAATCGCAAATTCAAATGCTTTTAAATAGATTTCTCGCAATGCGCGTTCGTCAATAACTGCATTAACTGTCATGCGACGTGTTTCTTGATTATTTCCAACAAAATGTTTAATAGTCGACCCAACACCTTGGTTTTTAGCCCCGAGGACATAACTTTTTCCTAATAATCCTGATAATAATGGATCTTCCGAAAAATATTCAAAATTTCGTCCACATAATGGAGACCGTTTAATATTGATCCCAGGACCAAGAATTAAATCAACCCCTTCTGCTCGTGCTTCTAAGGCAATCGTTTCTCCAATTTTTTCCAAAATCTTTTGATCCCAAGAACACGCTGATAAAACCGCTGGTGGAAAACAGGTCGCTTTTTTAGCCTTATACGATCCAAGGGATTGATTACTTGTTTCAATTCTTAAACCATGAGGACCATCTGCCATAACAACAGATTCAATCCCATATTTTTCATGCACAACTGTTTTCCATGCCGTTTCTCCAGAACATAAAGACGTCATTTCTTCAAGGTTCATATTACGTCTAATTTTTCGTACTAATCCTTTATCCATTATATTCTCCTTAAGGTTAATAATGTATTTTTATCATCTGAATTTCCAAATTAAATAGTTTATTAACTATCACATCTTCTATCACTTTGTATTATATCGTTGCATCTCATTTATTTTTATTGCTCATTGATAATGATTTTTTTGCACACGCATCCACTGCTGATATAATTGCATCACGATAGCCTTTTGCTTCAAGAACACGAACAGCTTCAATCGTCGTTCCACCAGGTGTACAGATTTGATCTTTTAATTTACCAGGATGTTCTCCTGATTCTAAAACAAATTTTGCTGCGCCATAGACTGCTTGAGCCGATAAACGATAGGCTTGATCTCTGGGGAAACCATGCAATACCCCACCATCTGCCATGGCTTCAATTAATAACATCGTATAAACTGGTGCTGAACTTGCAATGCTTGGAACAACATCCATTAAGGTCTCAGAGATAATTTCTACGCGTCCAAAGCTATTAAAAATTTTAATAATATCTGAAATATCCTCATTTGTCATTTGATGATCGGGACAAATTGTCGAATCTGATTCTCCCACAAACGCTGGCATACTAGGCTGTGTTCGTACAACCTTCGTTGTTTCACCAATAATACCTTTAATATCGCCAAAACTGACCCCAACAGCAATAGAAATAATAATCACTGTTGTTTTAATATTTCGGCCAATTTCTTCTAAAATTTTTCCATACAAATAAGGTTTAACTGCTAAAACCAAATAATCCGATTTTTCCGCAACCTCAAGATTCGATTGTAATACGGTTACACCATATTTTTGTTTGATTTGATCTCTTGAATTTTCTAAAGGATCAAAACATACGATATTTTCAGGTGTAAATATACCACCATTAACTATACCACCTATCATTGCCGTTGCCATATTTCCGCAACCAATAAATCCAATTGTTTTTTTCATTTTATCTCCTTTTTTATTCATAGTTCAATCATCTTTAATTCTAACCTCAAAAATCTTCTTTGTAAAACCAAAATAAAGTAAATAGCTTATTATTACAACCATTCTATTTATTATTATTTTAGACCTAAATTCATTTTTGTGCAATTTTTATATTAAAAAACCCGCTAATTAGAGTTTCATTAGCGGGAAAACTACTCTCAACGTCTTAAATTCTTTTTTTATCGTTCTTTACAATCCTTTTTCTTTTTAAAATACATTGTTTAAACTCCCAATTTTTTATGAAAATTCAGCAATATCCAATCGATATTCTGCCCCCTCAAATTGAATCTTAGGTATATTTTCATAAACTGTTTGTCGTGCTTCTTCTCTGGTTTTCCCAAGAGCTGCAACACAAAGGACACGCCCACCATTGGTATAAATTTTATGATCAACAGCTTTTGTTCCAGCATGAAAAACAACACAATCCTTAACATCATTAATGCCTGTAATCAATTTACCTTTTTCATATTTTCCAGGATAACCACCCGAAGCCATGACCACACAAACCGCTTCGTCCTTTTTCCATTGAATATTACATTCGGCTAAGGTCCCATTAATAACCGCTTCCATAATATCAAGTAAATCCGATTCCATTCGCATTAAAACAGTTTGCGCTTCTGGATCTCCAAAACGCACATTAAATTCAAGAACTTTAGGTTCGCCATTTTCAACCATCAGCCCAATAAATAAAATACCTTTAAACTTCATTTCATCTTCAATTAAACCCTTAATGATTGGATCTAATATGGTTTTTTTTATCCGATCATTTAATACCGTATCTGAAAATAAAATATTTGGAGAATAGGTTCCCATTCCTCCAGTATTTAAGCCTTTATCGCCATCATACGCCCGCTTATAGTCTTGAGCACTTTCCATTGGAGTAATGGTTTTACCATCAACAAAGCAAAGCATGGATGCCTCTTGACCTGTTAAAAATTCTTCAACCACAACCGTATTGCCAGCATCTCCAAATTCATGATCTTTCATGATCATTTCGATACCATCTTTTGCAATCGTTTCATTCTCAGCAATGATTACGCCTTTTCCTGCGGCAAGTCCATCTGCCTTAATCACCATCGGATATCCATAAATCCCAAGATCTTTTATGATGTCATCAAAATGTGTATATTCTTTATATCCTGCTGTTGGAATCGCATGACGGAGTAAAAATTCTTTTGTAAATGCTTTGCTTCCTTCAAATTGGGCACAATTTTTATTGGGTCCAAAAGCCATTAATCCTTCCGCCTCAAAAGCATCAACCATACCTAAAACTAAGGGTACTTCTGGACCAATAATGGTCAGATCAATTTCTTTTTCTTTTGCAAAATTCACACAACCTTGAATATCATCAACCTTTAAATCCACACATTCTGCTAATTCTGCTATCCCACCATTTCCAGGTGCAGCATATATCTTTTCAACACGAGGACTTTGCGCTAACTTCCACGTTAAAACATGTTCACGTCCCCCTGAACCAATAATTAGTAGTTTCATTCTTTCTCCTATACCCTCAAGCCCTCATTAATCAATCCAAAAACACTTAGTGTTTAAAATGACGCATTCCAGTGAAAATCATTACCATACCTGCTTCATCACACGCTTTTATTGAATCATCATCACGACCTGCACCACCGGGTTGAATAATTGCCGTAATGCCAACCGCTGCTGCTGCTTTAACGCAATCATCAAATGGGAAAAACGCATCAGAAGCCATTACCGCACCGTCAACACGATCACCAGCTTGTCGAATAGCATTTTCTAATGCCCAAATTCGATTCACTTGTCCTGGTCCATTTCCAATAAGAGCCTTGTCTTTTGATAAGCTGATACCATTCGATTTTGTATTTTTAACCGCTTTCCAAGCAAATAACAACTCTTCCATTTCTGCTTCTGTTGGTTTGCGTTTTGTAACAACTTTTAGATCATCATATAATAAAAGATCCCGTTCTTGAACAAGTAAGCCACCCATTACTTTTTTCACGTCATAACCTGGTTCATTAAAGGTAATATCTTTTAATTCGAGTACTCTTACATTTGGTTTTTTAGCTAAAACTTTGAGTGCTTCTTTTGTAAAACTTGGTGCTACAATAACTTCTAAAAATGTTTTAACCATATGCGTTGCTGTTTCTTCGTCAATATCACGATTACTTGCTATAATTCCTCCAAAAATAGAGATAGGATCACAAGCATACGCCTTTTGATAAGCAACTGAAATGTTATCATCACTTGCAATACCACAAGGATTTGCATGTTTAACCGCTACAATTGTTGCTTTGTCACCATATTCTTTTAAAATTTCAAGGGCACCATTGGTATCATTAATATTATTATAAGACAAGGCTTTTCCTTGCAATTGATTAGCCGAGGTTAATGCCCCTTTAACAGGTACTACTTCACGATAAAAAGCAGCTTTTTGATGGGGGTTCTCTCCATATCTTAGATCTTGAACTTTATCAAAAGTCATGGTAATGGTATCTTGAAGAACCTCTTTATTCATTCTTTTTCTAAGGTAATCCGAAATCATCGTGTCATAATTTGAAGTTGTTTCAAATACTTTTAATGCCAAATCATATCGGGTTTCAAAGGTTGTTTTTCCATCAGCTTCTAATTCTTTAATCACTACATCATAATCACTAGGATCAACAATAACCGTGACATCATTGAAATTTTTAGCTGCGGATCGAAGCATTGTTGGCCCACCAATATCAATGTTTTCAATCGCATCTTCTAATTCAACGTCATCTTTTAAAATTGTATTTTTAAATGGATAGAGATTAATTACAACCAAATCAATGGGTGTGATGTCCAGTTCTTTCATTTGTTTTTGATGACTTTCATTATTACGAATGCCTAAGATTCCACCATGAATTTTGGGATGCAATGTTTTAACACGACCATCAAGACATTCTGGAAATCCTGTTACTTCTGAAGCATCTGTAATGGTTAGACCTTCTTGTCGTAATACCTTTGCTGTTCCACCGGTTGATATTATTTCCCAACCCATATCATCTAATTTTTTTGCAAATTCAACAATCCCATTTTTATCCGATACACTTAATAATGCTCTCATTTATTCCTCCAGATATTTAATTTCAAGTTACCATTTCACACTTAATCTATTTTTAGCTCTTAACTAACACACCTTATAACCTTTTATATTCATTCTAACAATTTGTCATTCAATAAATTCTAGTTTATTCTGACTGTAGACAAAGATCTAAAATAGTACCGATAATTGTTAAATCATGGTGTTTGTATCAAGGCGAACAGGCATTTGCCTGTCCGAATTGTAGCATACAACAGATTAACAATTAGTCGGGACGGGGTTTGTCGACGCTCTGAATAAATTTCAATTTATTTTCTTCTTTTTACAATGCGTCCATCCATTATAATCTCATCCAAACAAATCGCTTTTACGACTTCTGGCAACAATTGATGTTCAATTTTTAGCACCTTTTTTTGAATCGATTCTGCCGTATCATCATCCTCAACTTCAACTATTTGTTGTGCAATAATGGGTCCGCCATCTGGTATTTCATTCACAAAATGAACACTTGCTCCAGTAACTTTGACCCCATAATCAATCACCGCCTTATGAATATGCATTCCATAATACCCTTCACCACAAAAACTTGGAATCAATGCGGGATGAATATTCACGATTTTATTCGGATATGCTTGAATAAAATTAGGGGTAATAATTTTCATATATCCTGCTAAAACGACATAGTCGACCTCATACTGCTTTAGATAATCGACAATGCGTTGATTATATGATTCATTGTTTTTTTCTTTTTTTGGATCTAAATAAATCGCATCTATTTTTGCTAAGGCACT